>PVMK01142548.1_pt1 | contig 32619 bp, 35 predicted proteins | sample 1853481 | NCBI WGS metagenome assembly PVMK01 (sample SAMN08533507, study PRJNA380276) | Marine sediment metagenome, whole genome shotgun sequencing project.
TCCTTTTCTGACAGATAACTTGTCCTAGCTGACTTCGACGTTATCAATTATCTATTACGTAACTAATTTTGGCAATATAATTTACAGATCCTTGTATATCTATGTTTGAAAGGATTTGGAGAGTGGTGCCATCTCCTCCTGTGAAGCGGCATGGGGCCGTTGAACAAAAGGAGGAGAGTCATGAACGTCAAAAGTTGTGGGAAAAGAGTTTTAAGCTGGGTCCTGGGTGGTGGTCTGGCTGGGGCCTTGGCTGTTTTTGGTGGAGGATTGTTGGAGTTTGAGGTAAACCCTGCCTCAGTGGCCTATGCGAGTACAGAATGGGTAGGTGATCAGTCTGGGGCATTGCTTGGGCTAGACGAAGAGGGAAAGCCGACTCAGGCATTTCCGCTTAAACACACCGATATCTCGATTCAGGTCAGTGGGCCTCTCGCACGGGCTCAGGTGACTCAGCAGTTCGAAAACCCTTATTCCGACAAAATTGAAGCGGTCTATACCTTTCCACTTCCGCAGAATGCAGCGGTGGACGATATGACGCTCATCGTGGGTGACTGGGTCGTAAAAGGCACAATCAAAAAACGGGAGGAAGCTCGAACCATTTATGAAGCGGCGAAACGTCGTGGCAATGTGGCTGGCTTGTTGGATCAGGAACGGCCCAATATTTTTACGCAGTCCGTGGCGAATATTCTGCCAGGGGAACAGGTATCGATCACGATCAGTTATGTGCAGACCTTGTCCTATGACGGTGGAGTCTATTCGGTCGTATTCCCCATGGTGGTGGGGCCGCGCTATATCCCCGGCCAACCCATTGCGCAAACTCTACCTTTGGGTGGCGGGTGGGCGTATGACACCGACCAAGTCCCTGATGCGTCACATATCACCCCGCCTGTTCTACAGCCGGGTACGCGTTCAGGACATGACCTGTCACTGTCCGTGAAGATTGATGCTGGAGTGTCGATTCACCAAGTCCAATCAATAACGCATGAGATTGTAGTGACCAACTCAAAAGCTTCCCAGGCTGAAGTTCATCTCAAACAAGAAGCGACCATTCCCAATAAAGACTTTATCCTGACGTATGCGGTGGCGGGAGAGGATATTCGTGATGCGGTGCTGACTCATCGGAATGGGAGGAATGGGTTTTTTACCCTCTTGTTGCAACCCCCGGATCGCGTGAAGACGGATGAAGTGACGCCAAAGGAATTGGTCTTTGTGTTGGACACTTCAGGGTCCATGTCGGGTTTTCCAATTGAAAAGGCCAAAGAGACAATGCGCCTTGCCATAGATGGGCTCAATCCGCGCGATACGTTTAATCTCATTACGTTTGCGGGTGATACTCATATTCTGTTTCCCGAACCGGTTTTGGCCACGTCGTCGAATGTGCGCAAAGCTCAAGCTTTTCTGTCATCCCGCAGAGGTGGGGGTGGCACAGAAATGATGAAAGCCATTCGGGCGGCGTTAGATCCAACCGATTCACAGGAGCATGTGCGAATTGTCTGTTTTATGACGGATGGGTATATCGGCAATGATATGGCGATTGTCGGGGAAATTCAAAAACACCCCAACGCTCGGGTCTTTGCATTTGGCATTGGTAGCAGCGTCAATCGTTTTTTGTTAGACAAGATGGCCGAACATGGCCGAGGCGAAGTGGAGTACGTGGGATTGCAAGATGACGGATCGGCAGCGGCGCGCCGTTTTCATAAACGAGTGCAACATCCTCTGCTGACTGATATATCGGTGGACTGGGATGATCTGGATGTGTCCGAGGTTTATCCCAAACGGCTGCCTGATCTCTTTAGTGCCAAGCCATTGGTCTTAACTGGACGATACACCACCCCAGGAAAAGGCACGATTCGGTTACGGGGAAAAGTCGCAGGACGTCCAATTATGCGGAAGATTGACGTGGAGTTTCCCGGGTTTGAGCCCGAGCATGATGTCCTAGCGACCTTATGGGCCCGTACGAAGATTGCCGAGCTGATGGCACAGGATTACAGCGGGATTCAACAAGGAAATCCAAAGCCTGAAGTTCGAAAGGCGATCACGCAATTAGGTTTGGACTATCGATTGATGACCCAATTCACCTCATTTGTGGCGGTCGAAGAATTGATCATCACCGAAGGCGGACAACCGCGGCTCGTAGAGGTACCGGTCGAATTGCCTGATGGCATCAGCTATGAGGGTATCTTTGGTCGAGATGATCAGCGAGCGGCTGGTTTCCGAAATCGTACCATGAGGCCTGCGGCCAAAATGAGTCAGAGATTTCTTGGTGGAGTAGTGGCTCAAGAAGCCCACAGATCTGCACCAGTCATGGCGGATAGACTGGAAGAAGATAGTTCCACGATAGGCCTCAATGAGCCGTTGTCAAAATTGGATGCCTCCTTGTTGGCCATGGTCGACAAAAAGAAAGAAGGGAAGGATTTTTCACCTGACGAGTCGGCAAGGCTTCAGGATGGAAAAGTCATGGTGCAGGTATGGCTCGCGGATACGAAAGAAGAAACCTTGGCTCAATTAAAGGAGTTGGGATTCAAATCTGTGGCACAACCCAAATCAGGTCATCTGGTCATTGGGTATGTTCCCGTCGAACAATTGGAAGCCTTGGCTAAGTTATCCGTCGTTCGCTATGTGACCCTGCAACCATTCCCCGCCTAGTTGTTGGTTGGTAATCATATAGGCGGCTCAGGTTCTTTCTGAGCCGCCTTATTTTTTCCTGTCATTCCTGCATGTTTTTAGCAGGAATCCATCTTATTTCATCGGCTCAGTGCATAAGATGGATACTCGCCCCTGCCAAAGACTACAGGGGCAAGCTCACAAACCGCAGGGTATGACAGAGACCAGGAGAAAGGGGTTTATTGTAAAAAAATTACCAGATGGTGCGGATGGCGTATTGGGTAATCAATGGATCGGGTGTGAGGATGGTTAATTCGTGTTGGATGGCTTGGCAGATCAACATGCGATCGAAGGGGTCTTTGTGAAGGGCAGGGAGTTTAGGCAAATGGCCGGTGGCTTCTTCTCTCAAAGGCAATGCTTCAATGTTATGACGCGATCGTTGAGTGGAGAGGAATTGTTCTGGTGGTGTTGGTAACGGGAGTTTTCCAAGTGAGTATTTGAGCATGATTTCCCAACCAGATATGGCACTGAGAAAGACGTCGTTGGTCGGATCGCTAAATAGTTTTCGACTTTCGAGTGAGAGGGAATCATCGTCTGTTACCAACCAAAGAAAGGTGCATGTATCCAATAACAGTTTCATTAAGATTGGGCGTGAAACGCCTGAATGACATCTTCGGGAAGCGGGTCAAAAAATTCCTTAGGGATAATCAGTTGTCCTTTGGCTAAACCAATGGGGCGCTTGCGGGTCGGTTGAGCGGGTAAAGGCCGAATTTCCGCAATGGGCTCATTGCGTTTGCACAAAAGAATGATTTCCCCTTTTTTCAGTTTTTCCAGGTAGCGGGAAAGATGGGTTTTGGCTTCGTGAATATTGAGTTTTATCATGGTCTTATAATAAACTAGAAAGTTAGTTTAGTCAAAGCAGGTGACATGAGTTTCTTTTTCTGTCATTCCCGACAGTTGTTATCGGGAATCCATCTTAGGGACTTGGACAATACCAATGCACCATCTCACTTCCATCTTAAGGCCACCTTTGATCGATTCTCATCCACAACTTCCTCAAAATAGTACAACTATTCCTGCGGTTTTGCTCAATCAAATCGCCCAAATCTGACCTCAATCTGAAAGCGATCTAGGTATATTGGTATTATCCAAGTCCCTTATGGGTCTTTTTCAGATGGATACCCGCTATAGAGTGTGGGTATGACGGATGGAAGGGAGAGTGTGTCTGTCTGTTTGAGGGCAGGGACGTAGAAAAATCTATTCGATTAAAACGGTTCTTGGCCGGCGCGGAGTTGAGCTGCTTTCTTCATGGGTATTTGGTTAGGCACTTTATTGACAGAGTCTCTAAAAAATCATAAAGTGAAAGTTGACCAGAATTATGGTCTAATTTGCAAGGAGGTCCTATGGCAAAGATATTACCTATTTCTGAAGTGAAGGCTAGGCTTCCTGAGCTTGTTACGGGGATTGTCGAGCGTGAAGAAGAAGTGGTTGTCACTCGAAACGGCAGACCTGCCGCGGTCCTGATCAATTATGCCGAATACGAACGTGTGAAAGAGACTATTGATATTTTGAGTGACTCTGATTTGATGCAACAGATCCGCAAAAGCCAGGCCTTTTATGACACAGGTCAAAAGGGGCTCTCATTTGATGAGGTGTTTGGAGAGCCGCTTGTTCCTCGCAAAAAACGTCGGCGTTAAGGTCGATGTTTCGGCCTGATATTCCTGCTCATGTCTCAGCAGCGATTCGACATCTTTCCCCCGATCTCAAACGCAGCATCAAGGCCGCTGTGCGAGCCTTATGTGTGAATCCAAGCGAAGGAGCCCCCTCTTGTTAAAGAATTAGAGGGATTGTGGAAATACCGTGTCAGGCGATTCCGTATTGTGTATGCCATTGACCGGCGACGAAAAGTGATCCGTGTCATGGCGGTAGGCCATCGGCGAAGCGTGTACGAACAAGTAACGGAACACCTTCTCATGACCAGAGAGAAGAAATCCAGGTGAAGAAAGATAGTGAAGTCTTTTCCGCCTAAAACGGTTCTTGGCCGGCGCGGAGTTTGGTGAGGGATTCTTTGACGAAGTCCAGGTCCTGACTGCCGGGCTCCATATTTTGTGCGGCGAGAGACCAGGCGGCATCGGTTTCTTGTTTCCGATCTAGATACCAGAGAGCGATACCTCGATACCAATTCACAGCAGGTTGATTGGGTAGATCAGCGAGGACCATATCAAAATGGGCCAACGCTTTTTTAAAGAGTTCCGGGTCGTCGATCTTTCTGGTGTCAATCAGGAGCACGCCATAATTGTAGCGGGCTTCATGTTGCTTGGGATCCAATTCTAAGACTTTTTCCCAGGCTTGTTGGGCTTCAGCCGTGCGCCCCAAAGCTTGATATGATCGCCCAGCCATAATTTGTCCCTGTAAGTCATCCGGATTTTCTTTAAGGCGTGCCTCTAGCTTGGCCACCATTTCCATGGGATTGGGCCCACCTCCCATTTGCGCTTCGACCGCCATGAGTTTTTGTGCAGCTTGAATCTGCAAGATGCTGTAAATGCCGATAGAGGCCACCAAGACCAATGGTCCCCGATGCAATTGCCGGGCACCCAGCTTTTTCGTCCTGAAGCCGCCTGGCTTTGATCGTCGGTTGCGGCTTGCTCCATTCCTTTTAATGTCTCAAGCCGATCCAATAATTGAAGCAGCCGATGCTCGTCTGTGGCTTTCAGGCGTTCATAGTCCGCCAGGTCCATTCGGCCTTGTGTGCGTTCCATTTCTAACTCTTGTAATGATTGATTCAGAACTCCCCGTTCGACTTGGAGGTCGGCATATTCTTGCTCCCGGTTATCGTCTAATCCAAAGGAAATAGGGGAGGGGTCTCTTCGCCAAAAGGGAAGCGTCAGGGCAAACAGGACAATGCCCAGGACGATGAGAAGCGGAGTGAGAAATGCAATGATCGGAGGCATGTCAGGGAGGAGGTGCTTAGGATTCCCGTTCGCGTTCAAGGCGTTGGCGAGCTTGTTCGTCTAAGGGCGGGGTGGGCGGTGCGGTTGGGGTGGCTGGAGTGCGTCGAACCCAGCCGATAACTTCCTTATAGAGCAAGAGTCCTCCTCCCAGCAACAGAATGAAAGGACTAACCCAGAGAAGCCAGTTTACGCCATGTTTGGGGGGGGCCATCATAATGTAGTCCCCATACCGGCTGAGAAAATATTCTTTAATGTCCTCGGGGCTATGCCCGAGTTTCAATCGCTCACGAACGACGTCTCGCATTTGTTGCGCCAGTGGGGCTCCTGATTCCCAAATGTTTTCAGTTTGGCAGACCGTACACCGCAAAGTTTTTGCGATTTCTCGGACCTGGATGTCTAACGCCGTTTCGTCTTGAACTTCGGCCAACAAGGACCAGGGTGTCGCCAAAACTACAATTACGGCAAATGCTAAGCGAATAGGCATGAACATTAGGATGGAGTGCTGATGGGCTCGCCCTTTGAGCAAGGGAGCGATGACCTTTTGCGTGATTGTGGTGTACATGTGGCCTGTGACCGGTCCGACATATTTATAACGGATTTTACCCTGTTGATCGATGACAAACGTTTCGGGTACGCCATAGACGCCGTAATCGATCGCTAATTGTCCTTTCAGATCTCGCATATGCGCAAAGGTTGTCCCATATTCTTTGAGATATTGCTGGGCATCAGGCAATTTGTCTTGGTAGTTGACCCCGATCATCACGAAATTGGGATCATCTTTAAATAATTGGTGGAGCTGTAGCACACTTTCATGCTCGACCTTGCATTCATAACACCAGGACGCCCAAAAATTCAGCAGGACTACCTTCCCCTTTGAATTGTTCCAGCGAAATGGTTTGGCCCGTTTCCACATCAGGTCCTTCAATCATCGGGGCATCGGTGCCAATGAGTACGGTCGGAATATGTCGTGGATCCCCCCACAAGCCCTGATAGAATAGGGCAAAGAGTCCTAGTAGAACCAGAACTAAGGTCAGTTGCGATCCCTTGGTCATTCTTCCTTCTTTCGTGGGCGGAGAATGTTCAATATGACGCCCAATCCCATAATAATGCCGCCGCCCCATACCCAGAGGATGAGTGGATTAATGACGCCGCGTGCGACGGCTACCCCTTCTGGAGAGACTTCGGGCATCGTCAAAAAGATATGTCCCATGTTGATGGAATAGATCGCGGATTCAGTCGTCGGAGTTTGGGAGGCGTTGTAAATGCGTTTTTGTGGGGCGAAGTTCGGTGAGTAAGGTGTCACCCTCAAATACCTGAAAGACCCCTTCTTCCGCTTTCCAGTTCCCGCCTTCCACGTCATGGATTTCTGTGAGCTTCATGCGATAGTCGGCAATAGAAAATTCGTCACCCACCTTCATCGACACGACTTTTTCGGTTTGATAGATCGTCGAGGCGATAATCCCTATCACTAAGACGAGAACCCCGATATGGGTCAGCATGGCCGCATAACGTCGTTGGTTTGCGGTAAACGCGGCAAAGCATCCCTTGAAGATGTTACTGTTGTTTCGCTGGGCATAGAGTTGCGAGATTTTCCCGAAGTCGAGGACAATGGCCATGCCGGAAAAGGCGACCACGTAGCTTCCTGCCAAGGCATAGAGGTTGCGAATGCCGGTGACAGCCAATAAGACGACCATGACGGCGCCGGCTAGCAGTGGGGATGGAAAAACTTTTTCTCAAATTGGCGATTGACGCTTTCCGCCAAGGAATATAAGGGCCAATGCCCATGAGAAAGAGCAGTCCGAGCGCAATGGGCATGAAGACCGCATTGTAATAAGGCGGTCCCACCGTGACTTTCGCACCTTGCAAGGTTTCCAGGATGAGCGGATAGAGCGTACCTAAGAAGACTGTGGCGGCGGCCACCAGGAAAAATAAATTATTAAAGAGAAAGATCGATTCACGAGAGATGAGCGAATCCATTTCGACCTGGGATTTCAGTTTGGCTGATCGGAGAATGAGGGCCCCGAAAGCAATGCCAATGATGGTGCCGACGAAAATTAAGATATACAGGCCGCGCTCGGGGTCGGTGGCAAACGAATGCACAGACGTGAGTACCCCGCTGCGCACCAAAAAAGTTCCAATGAGGGAAAGCGAAAACGTGACGATAATCAGGAATAAATTCCAGACTTTGAACATTTTTCGCTTTTCTTGCACCAACACGGAATGCAAATAGGCTGTACCTACCAGCCAGGGCATAAACGACGCATTTTCCACAGGGTCCCAGCCCCAATATCCACCCCAGCCTAATTCGTAATATGCCCAATAGCCTCCCAGAAGAATGCCGGTGGTCAGGCACATCCAGGCGAACGTGGTCCAGCGTTGGGTCACCTTTGATCCATTCTTCTCCTAAGCGCCCGGAGAACAAAGCTGCCATGGCAAAGGAAAACGGGGATGGAAAAGCCCACATAGCCCATGTACAACATGGGGGGATGCATGACCATGGCGGGGTCTTGCAATAACGGATTGAGATCCTTGCCATCCATCGGGACGGGGAGCAGCCGTTCAAATGGGCTGGAGAGAAAGACAATCAGACAGAGAAACCCGAAGATGATCGCGCATTCCACGGCAATCAGATAAGGCATAATGGTGGGTTGTGTGTGCCAATGTAGCCACACGGCCAACGTGCTAAACACTGAGAGGATAAAGACCCAGAGTAAGAGTGACCCTTCATGGCCGCCCCAAACAGCGGACACCGTATAAAAGAAGGGGAGCTTCGAGTTGGAATTATTGGCGACGTAGAGAACCGAAAAATCCCGGACGATAAACGAATAGACCAAGGCCAGCATGCCGATGCCCAGCAAGACAAAAATCAAAGTCACGGCCATGCGCCCCGATCGTGCCCAGTCGGGATTACGGGTTTTCAGGGCTAAGGCGGCACTGGCCATGCCGAAGACAGACAACACCAAGGCGACAATAACTGAAAAATGTCCGATTTCTATAATCATGTGGAATGGGAACGCGTCTTATGGCGAGAGGGTTTTCATGAAATCTTTTTTGGGGAGTTCCACGCCTGCGCGTTTGAGTTCCATGGGCATGTAGTCTTCGGAATGTTTGGCCATGATCATGGTCGAACGAAAGGTTTGTCCATCCTTCCATTGGCCCTCCACCACTGCTCCTTGGCCCTCTTTGAAAAGATCTGGCGGAATGCCTTGAAATGCGACGGGGATGGTGGCGGCGCCGTCGGTGAGTTCAAAGGTCAGGCCGACCGGCTCCGGCTGCGTTTTCAAACTGCCTTTCACGACCATGCCGCCCACCCGAACTTTTTTGTTATAGGTTTCGGGTGTAAAGGCTTTCACTTCTGATGGGGTCACAAAATACACAATATTTTCCCCGAAGTTGCCCAAGGCCAAATACCCTAAGGCTCCGGCAATCAGGAGAATGCTCACGATGATGGCGACTTTTTTATTCTTTATTGGCAAGGGAATCGATCTCCGGTTCGTAAAGTTTTTCTTCCTTAATTTCCTTAAATAGAACCATGACTCTTTGGCTCATGGCAAATAGAGCCCAACAAATAGAGATGACCGTGAGCAAATACGAAGCGGCCACAAATCCAAAATTGTTGATTAAAGCTGTATCTTTGGCTTTGAAGGTCTTGGTAGCTGAGTCTAGGTGGCCGATTAAGACAATCGTTTTCAACTCACGAATATTTTCCAAAGGCGGACCGGCATACTCCACGGGAAGCGTTGTCGAACCGTCAATCAGTTCAAAGGTGGCTTGGCCCTGTTCAACGGCTCCCGATAAGGTCCCACTCTTCACCATTCCCTGAATTCTAACAGGTTCTGAGGTGCTTGGGCTGTTTAATACAGTCGCCAAGGAGATAGTCGATAAATCACGCTGATATTGTTGGAAGGTCATCATGGCCAAAAGGATGATCCCTCCGACAATCACGGCCCATCGTGCATAAAATCCGGTCATGGGGATGTTTGAGTAAAATGCGTCTGACTGAACAGGCGGCCCTTTGTAGCCTGGAGCAGATCGGTCAAGTACAAAATTTGTGTGCGAACCATTACCATATAGGCAAAGAGGAGCCAGGCACCAAGACTCATGAGAGTTAAGGGGAGCAGGATATCATCGGAAATGGCGACGCCTCGGGTTGAAAACGACATGGGTTGATGCAACGTTCGCCACCATTCCACTGAAAACTTGATAATGGGGAGGTCGATCCCACCAACAATCGCCAAGATGGCTGCATAGCGCCCCCCGCGTTCCGGGTCATCCACCAGTTTCCTGAGCATGAGATACCCGCCCAAGATTAGCAGTAGCACACTAAAGGAGACCAGCCGAGGGTCCCACGTCCACCAGGTGTTCCAGGTGGGTTTGGCCCAGATGGATCCGGTGATGAGCGCCAGGGCGGTAAAGAGCGCACAAATGCCAGCGGAAGCCTGGCACATGTTATCCACAAGCGGGTCGCGTTTCCACAAATACCAGATGCTGCCGAAGAATAAGACGGAATAAGCCAGGGTACTGGTATGCGCCAAAGGAACATGGACATACATGATCCGGACAAGTTCGCCTTGGTAATAATCGGGTGGAGAAGCAAGTAAGCCGGTATACAGGCCTAAAAATATACAGATGGCTGCACCCCCACCAAACCAACCTTTATACCGTTGAATGTACCGAATAAACCGGTTAAGCATGTTTCCTATTGTAAACGGACAACCCGACGGAGGAAAGGGCCAGATTGTTCAATAGTGAGTAAAACTTCTGGGATGTGTAAAGAAAAAAATGGGCAAATGTATTTTCTGAATTGGTTCAGGGAGGCTTGGTTGTATGCTGGGCAACATTCTTCACTTGGCGATTCTTATCAAGCTTTCATTTGACTGCTTGAAAAATAGACGATCAGAATAAGCTTTCCCAATTAACGCTTGCCGATGGTTCTTTCCTATTACAATACTGGATTTCAGGCCACCCAACAGTGTTGCTGAAGGGGCTGGCCTTTGTTACCTTTGATCATTCAATACGGTAGACGATCCAATTTCGCAAAAAGGAGCATGACATATGGGAGAAGTTGATTCAGGCCCAGCGGCGCCAGCCAAACCAATGCCGGATTTGACCGCCCTTGAGGTCGATCCTGCCAAAGGCGAACGGTTTTTTAAGGCCGTCTTGATTCACTCTAAGCAAGGGACGACTTATCGGATGGTGGCCAAGTCTCTGGCTGATGGACGGCTTGATCTTGTACATTTTGTGTGTGATCTGAGTGCTGATGGCACCATGAACGGGAAACGGCGAATTCGGCGGATCGAATCCCAGCGCCCGGAGCGATGGGACACGGAAGTTGCGACTATTCAAAAGGAAATCACCGATAAGGGTGAAGAAGTCCAAAAGGTGTGGGCCCATGACTTAACGGGTATTCAGGATGTGGCGGAACAAGTGAGCAGCCTGGATGCGTGGATGGTTCAAACCGCGAAAGAAGTTGTGCCGGCCTAGCACTGGTTAGACGCGGAAGATTCCTGGGCGAATCGCACTTGTGGTCTGCGGCTTCATCACCACGGTCAACTGTCGATGGGCTTCCCGTAGGGTTTCTTCTACTTCTTCTGGCTGTGCTCCCCTGGCTACAATGAATCCAAGGTAGCGTTTGCCCTCCGGCAACGGAATAAGCTGGTCACCCGGTTTTGCGGTCATGACTAGCTCCTCAACTCCAGGAACGCGTTGCGCCTCCTCTTGCCCCTCAACTCTCTCTAAAACCCCTTCTTGGGGTATCGGGATCATCATAACGCCCCCTGCACCCGTTGCCAGATCCAAGGATGGAAGGTCCTGCCCTAGAGCATGGAGCAGGATGAGTTCCTCTAACGACCTCCCTGTCCCAAATTCCAACATTCGAGAGCATTTTCCGCCGATGCTTCGGGCAGCCACCTCAATGACCCAAATGTCTTGATCGTTAATCCGTAGTTCTCCATGGACCGGTCCTTCTTGGAGCCCAATGGCCCGTGCCGCCTTTGCCAGAGACTCGGTAATTCGTGTTTGTGTGTTAGACGGAAGGCGTGACGGTGTCACATAAATGGTTTCTTCGAAGTAAGGACCGTCGAGTGGATCAGGTTTATCAAAGATGGCCAGGGGATGAAATGTGTTTTTGGTGAGTAACCCCTCGAGCGCTACTTCGATTCCGGGAATAAAATCCTCGATGAGAATTTGACGATCAGCCACCTCTTGCTCCGGCCTCTCAAACGTTTTTAACAGATGACCAATTCGGGTAAAGGCGGTCTGGAAACTCTTCTGATCATCAGCACGAATGACGCCACAACTCCCTGAGAGAGTGAGGGGTTTGAGTACACAGGGAAAGGTCACCTGTTGGACAATATCCTCTGGTTTCTCGTCGATTCCAACCACGATAAAGTTCGGACAGGGAAGACCCTCTTTCTGCAACAGGCTCCGCATCGTCTGTTTGTTGCTGGCCGCACGTACCGAGTCAATGGAATTCGCAGTGAGTCCTAAGGCTTTAGAGATGGTCGAGGCCAAGACGGTGGTCTGATCGTTCACCCCGAGTACCACATCAATGGGAGAGGTTTTGGCAAACTCCACCACGGCGGGAACCGCGGTGCTGGGACTGTAGAGGTCGAGCGTCAAGAAGCTATCCGGCGATTGTTCAAGGAAATCTGGTGGGGCATCCCCCGCAACGGTCAGGGATACGCCGACTTTGTTGGCCGCCTCCAGAAACGCCTCACCCCTGTAGCTCATGGATGGAAGGAGGAGGAGCAGATGTGCCATGGGAGAACCCATCATGGGTTAGGGTTGATGGATGGTGAAACACGCGTTGGATGTAGAGCGACGGGTGGTACGTTCTGCTCTACTCATGACGTATCATGTCTTGGACGAACATTCGACAGAGTGGAATTGATCCGTTGTCGGCTCTGCACAACAAAACCAGGGTTCGGTCATTCGTGGCGGTCTCACTCGATCAGGATTCATCGACACGGCTTTGTTCAATGAAGCGAATTCGAGTCCTACAGTGTCATACACTAATTCCCATAATCGATAAAAGGTGCGTTCTGGATCTTCCTTCGCCTTGGTGCTGTTCTCCACAGTTTTCGTCACCGCTTTCTGTAACGAGTCCATGCGTGGATCAGGGTGGGCCCAGATATGTTGAAATTTCTGTTGGTCCAGCAAGCCCAGAAACTGAGCCATTGGTGTGGGGTGGGTTTTTGGAGGTGTCAATAATGCTGAGCCAGGAGGGACCAAGAGTCGCACGCTATATTGCACGGGATCGATACAGTCGATCAGCCCATGTTGTTCAACTAAGTCAAACATTTCCGCATAGTCATCTAGAGTTGTCCATGGGGTGAAGGCGACCAGTGAGGGACGAAGGGTGATCCCGACAGACCGAAGAATGTCGTGTGCCATGAAGATGTCCTGGCGCGTATGCCCCTTGTCCAAGTGAACGAGCACCGTTTCACTAAACGACTCCACTGCAGAAATGACGAACAGACATCCCAGTTGCCTGAATTCTTTGAAAAGCGATTGGTGCTTCAGGATATGCTCGATTGTGGTGGTGAAATCGAAGGTAAGGTGGGGGAACTCTTTATGCATGGCCCGAACAATGTTCAAAGAATGGCCAGGTCCGTTTAGAAAGTCTGGATCGCCTAAGGTGATGTGGACGGCACCGGCCTTCACCTGTTGTCGAATATCCCCTAACACGACCGGAGCCGGGAACAAGAAAAACCGGCCCTGATACACCGGAACAATGGGACAATGCAAACAGGTATGCAGACAGCCCCGACTGGCTTCCACGTATCCCACGACATGTTCCTGCCTCTGGTATTCTAATCGTGCGTATTCCTGAAGGGTGGGAAGCGCGGTGCGTGTGGGGATAGGAAATGCCGCACCATCAGACGTGTCCATGGTTGATGCGCGGGAGGCCCCACTGATCCGTTTCAAGATGGGCGGGACAATGGAGTCTGCACAACTCACACCTTCTATCTGCGTCACAAAGACCGAGCCGGTGTCGTGCGTTGCGTTCCGGGAAGATTGAGAATGGGCTAGTTGGTCAAGGAGATTCACCAACGGTGTTTCATATTCCCCACCGATCACGGAGTCGGCGAGGTGCTCAAGTAAAAATTCCGCGTTCAGCGAGGCATAGAGCCCATAAAAACAAATATGAGCGTGTGGATTAGTGTGACGAATGCGTTCGGCTACCTGGCACCCCAACGAGAGCGCCGTATGCATGGGTACAGAAATGCCCACCATGCGAGCCTGTTCAACGCGTTGCGCATCAAACTTTTCCACCGACAAGTCTAAGGTGTACGGGGCATAGCCCTTCTGCTCAAGGAACCCGACCGGCTGCGCCAGGCCAATCGGCTGATGCCCCAGTTCATAACAAGAAATGAGAAGGATGGCTCCGGCTTGTTGAAGAGGCTCACTGGCGCTATTCGTTATGGAAGAAGGGTGGCTCGTCACGTTTTTTTGTTTCTGAAGAACAGTATTATGTTTGACTCTTGGTGAATCGACGACCATCAGCGTTGGCGTAACTCGCCACACGAGCATTGGCCTCACGTCGAGCCTCAAGTTTTTCGACCACTTCCGTGAATCGACTTGCAGGTATCGCACAGGTCATCTCATCTGGGGGCATCTCGGTGCGGATACGGCTGAGTGTACATCCCGTACTCATCGCAATCTGGTTTTGCTCCTTCGCCAGAGGAATAATATGGCATTGAGGTTTCCCGACGATCGGCATGTCGCTAAAGGCATCATGTAACACCATCCCTTGAAACGCACTCAGGCGAAGAAGAATCACATCGGGATCGATGCTCGTCTGGGAGACAGGACCCATAGGTGATAAACTTGTATCGATTCTTGACGACCGGCAGTTGCATCGCTTCTTCGGGAGTCACCCACTCACTTTCCAAAAGACCTCGGACATCCTCGTTCTGCATCACCTCATCAAGTGTCTTTAACCCGTGCGTGACGCTCCCCACGCTACAATTAAAATGATCATCCGCTTTGGTCGTGAAAGTGCGATCTTCAGATTGAATCCAGAAGACACAGCCCGCCGTCACTTTTCCAGTGCGCCCATCCGCGCTCGGATCAGGCATCTTCCCCTCATGTAACGGAACACCTTCCGGTGCTTCTTGAGAAAATGTGATGGCAATGGGCGCATGTGAGAGCCCCAAAGCTTGTTTTAATCGCTTTCCAGTTTGTTCCCAATTAACAGATAACATCTTTCTTCCTCCAAAAAATCAATAGGATCATGTTCAGCATTGTAAACAGACTATCCGACAGGGGAAAGGCCCGGCTTGCTCGATGTGTGAATTTTCGGGTCTGGGGTTGATGGAGTGGGATCATTATGAATCTAAAATGAATTCCAATAGTCATGAGGGCACGACGGTATAATGATGTCAAGGACGCCAAGTATCGGTCTCGTAATGGCAGGCAGCAGCGAGGGGATGGGCGCACCGGCTCTAGTGCTAAGGATTGGGGTAAATTTTGGTTTTGGATCGTGGATAAAGGAAAATGGGGAATTGCCGGCTCAGAAGCTAAACCGTAATACCTCAGTTCTCAGGTGGTACACGGGAGATCCTAGGGGGGAGACCCATACTTTCACACTGATCACTAAAGCTTCTTATTCTTGGGGCCGAATGATATTTATGGTGGGATAGGGGAGAAAAAGTCCTACCTTGATCTGACAAAGACAGCCACTATAAGCCGGGGGGCAAAGCTTCTATTTGAGAATCCACCTTTCTCAACGATCAACATAATACTCTCTTATTATCTTTTTTGTGTTACGTTAAAATGAGTTAGTTCATCATGGAAAGTCCAATCGTCACAAGATGAGCATAACCACTTCCTCCCATTTACAGCAGCTCGAAGCCGAAAGCATCTATCTTTTTCGTGAGGTCGTGGCCGAATGTGACCGTCCAGTGATGCTCTATTCGATAGGTAAGGATTCGTCAGTCCTGCTGCACCTTGCCCGCAAGGCATTTTATCCCTCCAAGCTGCCCTTTCCTCTTTTGCATGTGGATACGACATGGAAGTTTTCAGAAATGATTGAGTTCCGAGGAAAGATTGTAGCCGACTATGATCTTGAATTGATTGTACATACCAATCCAAGCGGACTGGAACAAGGCGTGAGCCCTATTACCCATGGATCATCCCTGTATACCGATGTGATGAAAACGGAGGCTCTGAAACAAGCGCTGGAGAAATATGGTTTTGATGCGGCGTTTGGCGGGGCGCGGCGGGACGAAGAAGCTTCGCGTGCCAAAGAACGCATGTTGTCATTCCGTACGTCGACTCATCGATGGGATCCCAAGAAACAGCGGCCAGAGTTATGGAATATTTTTAATACCCGAGTCCAAAAGGGTGAAAGCCTCCGGGCGTTTCCCTTGTCCAACTGGACAGAGCTCGACGTGTGGGAATATATCCATCAAGAAGAGATTCCTGTTGTGCCGCTCTATTTTGCGAAAGAACGGCCAGTGGTCGAGCGGGATGGAATGTTAATAATGGTCGATGATTACCGGCTCCCTCTCCGGCATGATGAAAAGCCGGTCATGCGATCCGTGCGGTTTCGTACACTTGGCTGTTATCCCCTCACCGGGGCGATTGAGTCGACCGCCTCAACATTGCCGGACATCATTCAAGAGATGGCGTGTTCACGAACCTCGGAACGTCAAGGGCGACTGATCGATCGCGATGCGATCGGGTCGATGGAAAAGAAAAAACAAGAGGGATATTTCTAATGTTTCCTTCCTCTCATGATATGCCTCGTCGCTTTCAATCGTCTGGCACAGCTCAGGCCGAGCAAGGCCTCTTGCGCTTCATGACCTGTGGGAGTGTGGATGATGGGAAAAGCACGCTTATCGGGCGATTACTCTGGGACTCCAAATTGGTCTGTGACGATCAATTGGCCACACTGGAATCTGAAAGTAAGCGAGTGGGGACGCAACAGGGTGAAATCGACTATGCCTTGCTCATGGATGGACTGCAAGCGGAACGGGAACAGGGCATCACGATTGATGTAGCCTATCGGTTTTTTACTACTGACAAACGGAAATTCATTGTGGCCGATGCGCCCGGTCACGAACAATATACACGCAATATGGCGACCGGGGCCTCTACCGCTGACCTGGCGGTGATAATGATAGATGCCCGCAAGGGTGTGCTGACGCAGACGATGCGGCACAGCTATATCCTCTCATTGTTGGGTATTAGACACGTGATCCTCGCCATTAACAAAATGGATTTGGTGGACTATTCGCAATCCCAATTTGACACCATTAAAACCCAGTATGCTGCGTTCTCCAGCCCCTTAGGTTTCGATGAGGTGGTGGCGATCCCAATGTCGGCTCTGAAAGGCGACAATGTTCTTCATCGAAGTGTGAATACCACCTGGTACCAGGGGCCGACGCTCATGAGTTATTTAGAGACGGTCACCATCCATCAAGACTCGACGACTAAACCCTTTCGAATGCCGGTTCAGTGGGTCAACCGACCACATCTTGATTTCCGGGGTTTCTCAGGCACCATTGTGAGTGGAACTGTTCGGCCTGGAGATCCGGTGGTCGTGCCGTCCTCCGGGCAAACGAGCATCGTAGAGCGGATCGTGACGTTTGACGGCGATGTCGACTATGCCGTGGCAGGCCAAGCCGTCACGTTGACATTACACGATGAAATTGATGTCAGCCGCGGCGAATTACTCAGTGACCCTCGCACGCGTCCAGCCACCGCCGATCAGTTCGAAGCTAAGCTCATTTGGATGCATGAAGAACCCCTCTTGCCTGGTCGTCAATACATAATCAAGATTGGATTGCAGACAAGGGCCGCGCAAGTCAGTACGTTGAAATATAAAGTCAATGTCAACACGCTGGAACATTTGGCCACGAAAACCTTGGAACTGAATGACGTGGGCATCTGCAATCTCTCGCTGGATCATCCGGTGTCATTCGATCCGTATCAGGAAAATCGGCACACGGGTTCCTTTATCCTGATTGATCGCTTTACCAATGCCACGATTGCCGCGGGGATGATCGATTTCGCCTTGCGCCGGGCTGATAATATTCATTGGCAATCCGTTGATATTCATAAGGCGGCGCGAGCAGATCTGAAAGGGCAGACTCCCTTCATCCTGTGGTTTACCGGTTTGTCGGGTGCTGGCAAGTCCTCGATTGCTAATCTGGTGGAAAAGAAACTGCATTCACTGGGGCGCCATACGTATTTGTTGGATGGTGATAATGTGCGGCATGGGCTCAATCGGGATTTGGGCTTCACCGATGCTGATCGGGTAGAGAATATTCGCCGGGTGTCGGAAACGGCGAAATTGATGCTTGATGCGGGGCTGATTGTTCTCGTCTCGTTTATCTCGCCGTTTCGGAGTGAACGGGAAATGGCTCGTCTTATGGTAGAAGATGGGGAATTTCTAGAAGTGTTTATCGATACACCTCTAGAGGAGTGCGAACGTCGGGATGTGAAGGGTCTCTATAAAAAAGCCCGAGCCGGCGAAATCAAAAATTTTACGGGGATTGATTCCCCCTATGAACGTCCGGACGATGCGGAATTAATCATTGATGGGGCAAAAGAGACGGCGGAAGAGGCCGCATTAATTATTGTCCATGAATTGGAGCGCAAGGGGCTCTTGTCACATGACTGATGGAAATTTTTTTACTCGGCATTACAGATTTCTGGAAGGTTCTCAATCTATTGGGAAGTTTCAAGAACTTATGCATTTCCTAACTGAATGCGAATTTGTTGACAGACATGTTCAGCAAAAGGCAACGAACATGTAAAGGCAGGTGAAACAGCATTTAAGATATGCATCGATCGAGAATCCCCTTCCAGAACAAAATCCATTTCCAGTTTTCGTTTTTTTGTATCAAGCAATTGAGCGCGAATGCCTGGCTTCCCCCAGGTCTTATATCGTTCAGGGGTAATGCCATCCATTAAGGTCGTGGCGAGTTTCACTAAATGAGTTCGGGAATACTTCTGAATTTCTTCTAACGCCAATCGCTTAAAATCAAATTCAGAAAACAAAAATAATCCCGCCTGACGAACCAGCACATCCACTAATTCTGAAAGCTTAAAATTCCCAAAACTCTCATATTGTTCCCGCCAAAAGGCCGGAATCGCCGTAGGGCCAATTTTAGCCTTCCCTTGTGCGGTCACGGTTACATGGACGCCCAAAAAAGGATTCCGTAAATCAGGCACAGGGTAAATATTGGTCCGTATCGTTCCTGGCGGTTCATTGGAATAGAGATAAAGACCCTTAAATGGGAGAATACGGTAGTGCTCGGAAAACCCGAAATCCCGGGCAATGTGATCCGCGTATAATCCAGCAGCATTTACGATATACCCAGCGTCATAAGAGTCTTTGGCGGAATGGACCATAGCACCCTGTCTGGACTGATATCCGCTATCATAATGAATTTCCACCCCTTCGTGTTGAGCATCATTCACCATCGCCTTCACTACCTCGGTAGGATCCACGGTGGCAGTGGTTGGAGAATACAGGGCTCGCTCCCACGTTTTTACCCTTGGCTCGATTTCCTTGGCCTCCGCCTCGGTGATTTCTTGTAGGGGAATGCCATTGGCCTTTCCTCGTTTGACGAGCTCATCCATCGCTGAAAGCTCAGTATGATCTTTTGCGACAACGAGCTTCCCGCACTGATTGAGGTGAATATTTTTTTCTTTGCAATACTCTCGAAGTCTTTCATTGCCCTGGCGCGTGAACTGGGCTTTTAAACTATCTGGTGAATAGTAAAATCCTGCATGAAGTACACCACTATTGCGGCCACTGGCATGCAACCCACAGGCGGATTCTTTTTCAAGAATGACCACGGACGAATCCGTATAGAGGTGTTTTAATTGGCGAGCAATACTCAGCCCGATAACCCCACCACCAATAATCAGAAAATCCGGTTTACGCATGATGATTGAATTCTCCCACCTTTAACTTAACGGTTTATGGTTTTTGGGACCTATTAAGGAAATATCGTGGCCTGATGGTTGATTTAAATGCGAATGGATTTTATTTCTAACTATCCAAAATGAATTCGAAGAGCCAGAAGGAGACGACGGTAAAGATGATGTCGAAGATGGCCAGCAGATGCAGCCATTGGGAATAGAATTCATAGGGGTCGCCATTGAGGGTGCCTCGCGTGGCTTCGACGGCGGCAATCATGACCGGAACGGCTAAGGGTAAGAGCAAGACGGGGAGCATGACTTCCCTCGCTCGAATTTGCACGGTTAGCGCAGAAAAGAGGGTGCCGACCGCGGATAAGCCTAATGTGGCCAGAACAAATATGATGAAAAGTGTTCCGAGGCCTTCAACGACATCCAAGTTGAAGAAGATCACGAAGAGAGGAAATAACAGAATGTCGACGGCTAGCATAAACAGGAAATTGGCTGTGACCTTCCCGAGGTAAATGGCTCCTTTGGGCACGGGACTCATTTGCAGGGATTCCAGGCAATCGTTTTGCAATTCCGAGGTAAAGGATTTGCCTATTCCGATAATGCCGGTAAAAGTGAAGGCCACCCAAATGATTCCGGCAATCAATTGACGGGCGGCGTCCTGGTCCATGGCAAAACTGAAGCTAAAGACCAGGATGACGATGAGCGCGAAAAACAACATCGAGGAGATCGTCTCTCGAGTCCGCCATTCGCTAACGAGGTCTTTCCAGACCACCCAATAAATCGTCTTAAGAAAGGACATGGGACTGCAATTGTTCGGGAGAAAGGAGCTGGAGGTGCCCATTTTGGAGAATAGCGCCCTCTGTGGCAATTTTGGCGGCCTTGATTCGGTCGTGGGTTGTCATGACCACCGTCCCGCCACGTTTCATGGTATCCTGAATAAGCTGATTGGTCATGGCCACGCCTCCGTCATCCAAGGCGTTATAGGGTTCATCCAGCAACAAGAGTTTGGGCTGAGCCAGAATGGCCTTGGTGAGAGCTAGGCGTTTTTTCATGCCAGCGGAAAATTGCCGTATTTTGAGATTGCCATATGCCCCAATGCCTGTTCGATCCAGCGCCCGTTTCAGGTGAGAGGAGTCTGGCGATTGTCCTCGTAAAGCTAGGGCAAATTGTAAATTTTCGGTGGCAGTGAGTTCTTCATAAAGATGCGAACCATGGGCAATGAACAAAAGGGTGGCGCGGACGGAGTCTTTCTGTGCCACGCCGTTTTGCCCAAAAATGGTAAACTGTCCTCCAGATGGGGCTTGAAGGGTGGCCAGGATTCGCAAGAGAGTAGTTTTCCCAGCGCCATTCGGGCCAAACAGCGCAAAGCATGCCCTGGATTAATGGCGAAGGACACCTCTTCAAAAATACGATAAAACCCGTAGGCTTTAGAAAGACCGGTGACCTGGATAGCGCTCATGTGTGACGGTGGTGCGGATCGAAACGTTGGCTTCGTAGTCTACGGATTGGGCAAGACCTTGTCTAGAAAATCGTGATGAAAAATTTTGAAGGTAACCCGTCCTATTTATGGGAACTCAATAAATGAAGCCTCATTGACGATAAAAATATCAGGATCTTATGATGGATGAAAAGAATAGCGGAAATTTCTTCGATTGGTTTTGTCGCGTGCATATATTTCTGAATGGGAACCTTTTAAGGTCCCCGTGCGCGTGAGACGCGTGAGAAGGGAACGCCTATGACAAGGACGTTCAGATGGTTGGTATTAATTCTCGTTGTCGCCCTATGGGGTTGTGATTCCGGATATTCCGAATCTCCTATTGTTGAGGGGGAATCCGCTCAGCCGGTTGCGTATCGCCGTCCTGCCATTAATACGCCAGCTCCGGCCTTTCGCTTAATGGATTTAGAGGGTACCGCTCATTCCTTAGCCGCATACCAAGGGAAAGTGGTGTTGTTGAATTTTTGGGCGACCTGGTGTGGTCCCTGCAAAGTCGAGATGCCGGCTATGGAAGCCTTGTATCAAGCTTTCCGATCTCAAGGGTTGGAAATTTTAGCCGTGTCGGTCGACCAACAAGGTGCTGCTGTGACACGGCCGTTTAAGGAAGCTATGGGGTTGAGTTTTCCTATTTTACATGATTCGGATTATCAGGTGGGGCTCACCTATGGCGCCCGTACTTTACCGATGACTTATGTGATTGATCGCCAAGGGGTCATCAGACAACGGGTGTTTGGGGCCCGTGACTGGAATAGCCAAGAAGCCCGGAAATTGATGAATGAATTACTTGAAGAGCCGTATCAGGCTCCGTCTGAGACAATGTAATCCATGGACTCAATTAGTCAGATATCGTTATTCGCGGCATTTAGTGCGGGGCTGTTGTCCTTTATCTCGCCCTGCGTTCTGCCGTTGGTGCCCTCGTACCTATCCTATATCACTGGCTTGTCTGTCGAAAATTTGGCCAAGGTGGAGGAACGCGAGCGGTTTAAATCCGCAATATTGGTGAATGCTCTATTATTTATTGCCGGGTTTTCGACCATATTTATTGCGTTTGGTGCTTCGGCGAGTCTGATTGGCCAGGTGCTGTATGAATATCAAGATATAATCAGAAAAGTCGGCGGCATTCTGATTATCATCTTTGGTTTGTATCTCTTAGGGATTTTAAAAATAAATATTTTTATGACCGAACGCCGTTTGGTGCACTTCGAGTCACGTCCTGTAGGCTATCTTGGATCATTTTTAATTGGGACAGCCTTTGCGGCAGGTTGGACGCCTTGTGTAGGGCCTGTGCTCGGCACCATTTTGGCCTACGCTAGCACCACGGAGTCCATGTCCGGTGGGGTTATGCTGCTCTCGGCTTATTCGTTTGGACTGGGGCTACCCTTTTTCTTGACGGCCTTCGGCATGGATACCTTCTTGAGCTATTTCAAAAGTCTGCGCACCTATCTCGGTGGCGTGTCCTTTGTGAGTGGCGGACTCTTGATCCTCGTTGGTGTCATGATCTTCACAGATTCCGTAACCCTCTTCACCAGCTTCCTGGAACGAAATGGTATTGGCTGGTATGTTGGTCAGTAAGCCAAATATTTCTCACTTTTTTAGTAAGGGGTCAGACTCGAAATAATTAAACATTAACATTTAATTATTTCGAGTCTGACCCCTTACTGGAAGAAAGAATGGAATGCGCGAAAATCGAGGGTTAACACCAGTCGCCGGTTTTACAGGCTTTGGTGTTAGCGGATGCTAGTGCTGAAGGTTTTGTAGTCTGGGTTGGTGGAGCGGATTGAGAATCGCACCAAGTTCCGATGGTACAAGACGATGGGGTAGCCGTCTGTTCGGTTAGCGCGGTTGTTTGAACTTCAGGGGTGGCGATATCAGGCAATACGCCAGCGTTGGCGAAATCAGGATTGTCCGGTGCTAAGGGAAGTGTGGTACCCGCAGAGGCAGAAATAATAGAGGAGTTCTCCTGTAACAAGGGATTTTGGGGAAGCGAAGCGAGCAGAGTGGGATGATCCTTATGAAGCGAGGCCAAGAGTGATTGAGCTGGTGAATGATGGGGACTGTTGGGGTATTGTCTGATGAGCGCAACAAGCCATTCTTGAGTCCATTCTTCAATTCCCAATTCCTGGTAGGTTTTCGCCAGCTGAAACATGGCTTCTCCAGTTGTCTCCAATTCCGGGAATTCGTTGATGATTTTTTCGTACCGATGAGCGGCGGCCAGATATGACCCTCGCTTGTAATAAAATTTCCCAACCATCAGATGTCGCTGAACGAGCTGTCCCTTGCACGTCAGAATGGTTTCTTTAGCTTCGGCTTCGTATCGACTTGCCGGAAAATTTTTAAGCAATTTTTCGAATCCTGAGATGGCTTTATGCAGTGGCTCAGGGTCTCGGTCGACGGTTCGAAATTGTTTGTAATGGCTCACGCCGATTTTGTATTGGGCGTAGGGGGCTAGGGTATGATTCTGATGGAGGTCCAGGAAGTGTTTGTATTCAACGATGGCTTCCGCATAGGATTCTTTGTCAAAAAATGATTCGGCCCGTTTCATAATCACATTGGGGTCGTAACTCATTTCGATGGAATCGCCGACAAAAATTTGTTCGTCGGTGGGCGAGACAAAAACTTGTTCGTCGGCGGGAGAGACAAAAACTTGTTCGTCGGTGGAAGAAGGGTCTTGTGAGGAAGTATTCGTTGAATCAGGTGTGGACGAACATCCAACAAAGAATAGGATCATGCTCAGAACGAGGAGCCAGACAGCATGTCTGCTATGTGTAATGTTTAGCAGGTAAGACAGGTTCGAGTATGTGTGGAGTTTGGATCTCATTGATTGCGGATTGGTTTGAGATTGAAGCTTGGAGGTTACTAAGGTCAGTTATACAAGATTTGGACCAAGTGTGGAAAGTCTTGAGTCTAATAAATTTGCATCATTCTGTCGACGCAAGATAGTCTCATCTTTACCACACCTTCTTTTATAGCTTATGGGACAATCATTCTATTGTCCAATTCTTTATGTGGGTCCGCACAGCCATGATTCAGCCATTATCCAGAATTAGCGGAACCGGTTCAGCTCTTCCGGCTCGACGGGTTGAGAATCAGGAAGTGGCCAGTTTTTTGGGAAAGGACCCGTCGTATATTTTTCGGGTGTCGGGGATTCGGACGCGGTACTGGGCCGAATCGCAAGAAGATTGTTCTTTGTTAGCTGAACAGGCTTCTCGTCAAGCGTTAGATCGGGCAGGATTAACTCCCAATGACCTTGACGCGATTATTGTCTCCACCACCTCGCCGGATATGACGTTTCCTTCTACCGCCTGTTTGCTCCAGGCTCGCTTAGGAATTTCAGGGATCCCTGCATTTGACTGTTCGGCCTCCTGTTCGGGATTTCTCTATGGGCTGTCGATGGCGGATTGTTTTCTTCGTGCAGGGCAATTCAAGCGATGTTTAATTGTGGCTTCCGAAGTAAAATCACGCACGTTGGATCGTCATGATCTCAGCACGGCCATCTTATTTGGAGATGGGGCAGGCGCTGCTATTCTGGAGCGATCAACCGACCTTGATCAGGGTATTGTGAGCATTCGGCTCAATGCCGATGGGCAATATCATGATTTAGTCAAGGTTGCCGGTGGCGGCTCTCGTCAGCCGTTATCTCAAGCTGTTCTGGACAATCGGTCGCATACCCTACGAATTCAAGGGTCGAAGTTATTCCGGATTGCCATCCGGAAATTACGCCAAGCCATACGCGAGCATGTGGAAGAAGCAAAGTGGGAGATGTCTGATCTGGATCAGGTTATCTTTCATCAGGCCAATGCTCGAATGATCACACATTTGTGTCGAGCTCTTAAGATTTCCTCTGACCGTTGTGTGGCCATCATGGAAGACGTGGGAAATACCTCCTCGGCATCATTGCCAATGGCCCTTGATTTTGCCAATCGTCACCAGCGTTTGAAGGATGGGAGTCAAATCCTGCTAGGTGCTTTTGGAGGCGGGTTGACCTGGGGGACGGCCTTGATTCGTTGGGGTTGAATTCTGGTGAATGAGTTTTTCTCTTATATATGGCGGAAATGGCATCAGTAAAATGGGGTTCAGATTTGAGGGATTGGATGATAGATTGCCCTTTCATGTCATGCTAAAATATCCTGTTTAACGAAAATAACCAGGGAAGGAGTGTGCTTTGAAAATATATTTAGCTAATCCGAGAGGCTTTTGTGCCGGTGTAGACCGGGCCATAGAAATCGTCGATTTATCCCTGAAAACCTACGGGGCACCCATTTATGTCCGGCACGAAATTGTGCATAGCCGGCATGTCGTGGAATCTCTTCGGGGAAAAGGGGCGATCTTTGTTGAAGAACTCGATGAGGTGCCGGATGGGGCTATTGTCATCTTCAGCGCCCATGGGGTGGCAAAAGTCGTTTGGGAAGAATCCAAACGACGAAATCTCAAGGTCATTGATGCGACGTGTCCATTGGTGATTAAAGTCCATAATGAAGTCAATCGGGATTATACTAATACGTATGAGTTGATCCTCATTGGTCATGCGGGACATCCAGAGGTGGTGGGGACGCTTGGGCAGGTGCCGGACAAGTTTCATTTAGTATCTTCTGTGGCAGATGTCGAAGCGTTGGTCGTGGAAAATTCTCTACATTTATCGTATGTGACCCAAACGACTTTGAGTGTGGATGAATGCCGGGATATTGTTGCAGCGCTTCATCAGCGGTTCCCCGGTATTAAAGGCCCCCAACAAGAAGATATTTGTTATGCCACGCAAAACCGCCAAAATGCGGTCAAAGAGTTGTCCCGCTTTGTTGATGTGATTCTCGTGATTGGGTCTCCGAATAGTTCCAATTCCAATCGATTACGGGAATTGGGTGAGCGGTGTGGTATCACGTCCTATTTGATTGATTCCTATCAAGACATTCAGCTTTCATGGCTGGAAGGGGTAAAAGCTGTAGGTATTGCGGCTGGGGCATCAGCTCCTGAAGTCCTCGTCTCCCAAGTCATTAAATTCTTGAAAAAGCAAGGAGCTGAAGGTGTTGAGGAACTGACCGTTGTCGAAGAAAATGTCGAATTCCTTCTTCCGAAGGAGTTGTTGATGGCTGACAGATCAAAATAATTTTTGTTGATGTGTCTTTTTTCCATCGCAGGATGTAGGACCCGTCTTTCTGAGTTTTTCCTTCCGTACTTTTCAGAAAGGGAATGTTGAAAAAAGCTGCCAGCGGCGTTCTCGCCATTATGCCGCGCTCACGTACTCCATGTACGCTCCGCGCGTCCAAAATGGCTGCGGCCTTGCTGGACGGACTTTTTTGAACATTCCCTCCAGCTGATGATTGTTGTCTCCTCTTGGGCCTGTATTTGCCATGGGAATGAAAAATTCAACAGTCCCAGAAAAGCGAATATTCCGGTTTCTGGGTCGTAGCTATGACCTAGATATGGGATATCTCCCCAAAGCTACCCACAGTATTTTGTGGATTTCTTTGATTTTTACGGCTTCTTATGGTACAGATTTAGAGTTTTCACAGTGAGAATTGAGAATCACGAAATTACCCACGTCCTGGAGGGAGTATGAATCTACGTACCCTAGTAGTGAATGGGTTTAAGTCCTTTACGGAAACCAAAATAGACTTCCCTGATGGCATCACGGCAGTGGTTGGGCCGAATGGCACCGGGAAGAGTAATATTGTTGACGCCATTTTATGGGCAATGGGTGAGCAAAGTGTGAAGAGCCTGCGAAGCGAGCGAATGGAAGATGTCATTTTTAATGGGCACTGAGCAGCGCAAGCCGATGGGTATGGTTGAGGCCTCTCTTATTTTTTCTGATGTCACACCCCAAGAATTAGAGCCGGTTTCCGCATTAGTCGAAGGGTTGGAGAAAGCGACGGATGTCATGATCACCCGCCGTCTCTACCGTGATGGGGACAGTGAGTATTATTTTAATAAGATCTCTTGCCGTCTTAAAGATATTCGTGGGTTTCTGTGGAATGCCCGGGCAGGCACGCGAGGGCAGTCTGTTATCGAACAGGGCAATATTGAACAATTGTTGAGTGCCTCACCGCAGGAACGCCGAGAGTTTATTGAGGGAACCGCGGGCATCATTCGCTATAAAAAGCAAAAAGCTGAGGCGTTACGAAAATTACAGAGCACTGAAAATAATCTTTTGCGGGTTCGAGATATTTTGGGAGAAGTTCATCATCAACTTCGTATTCTCACTCGACAGGCTAAACAGGCAGAGGAATACCAATCCTTGCTTCAGGAAGCACGGGACCTTGAAGTGCGGTTGTTGACGGGGGATTTTCGGCGGTTTTTTGGAGAACACCGTGAGGTTGAAAAGGAATTGCAGGATTCTGAAAACCGGGAGACCGCCTCTGTGGCAGAAGAAGTTCGTCTTGTGGCTGAACAGCAACGGGTCCAGCTTGATTTGACGGCCATGAACGAATCTCTGAAGCAGGCCCAAGATGAATTTCGAGAGATTGAACAACGCATGTCGCAAGCGTTTACCGAAATTCAGATTGAACGCAATCGGTTAGAGCAATATGAGCAGCAACATGAGCAGATCATGGAAGAACGAACCCGACTTCATGAAAACGGTCAAGAGGTCGTGGCTATGCTGGAAGCCCTTCGTGTGCGGTTGGAGCAGACGCGTTGTGAAATTGAAATTCTTGCGACGTCCATGGCTGAAGGTGAAGAGAACATGGCTGTTGTGACTGCTCGTCGTCGAGAAATCCAGGAGAAAGTAGATCAAAGACGGGAAGCTATTTTGGCCGTAGCTGTGGAAAAGACCAATGTGGAGAATCGCCTTCGCAGTCTTGGAGAAGGGCAGAGTGCGGCTGGCCGTCGAATGGAACGTCTGGCAGCCGAACTTACACAATCCCAGAACCATCAAACGACATTGCAAAGTGAGCAGCAATCGCTTCAAGAGCAACGGTCGACCTTGGAAGGCCAATTAGGAGAATTACGAACGCATCAAGAGCAATTAGAGGTGAGTTTGCAAAGCCATCGTGAAACTCGAGAAGAGTTTGATGACAAGATACTGGAACTTCAAACACAGACCGCTGGAACAGAATCTGAGCTCCGGGCTCTTCAAAGCATCTTTCGTGAGGAATTAGGATATGGGCACGACGGAGAAGGCGCTGAAGCGTCTATTCGAGAACAGTGTTCGTCGATACAGGCCGCATTAGCGGAACGTTTGGAGGTTGACGAAGAGGTTGAGCAAGCTGTGGAGGCGGCTCTTGGGGAACATCTACAGGCCTGGATTGTCCATTCACCTCAAGAAGCGCAGGAATCAATTGCACAATTTCAACAACATCATTTAGGTAAAGGCCGTTTTCTTCCTTTACAGGTTCCTCGCAATCGTGCTGCTGCTTCTCTTCACTGGTGGGCCTCATTGGAACACGATCCTGCGGTGAAAGGATTGGCACGAACCTTTGTACAAGCTCCAGCTGATTTGAGGCCGATTGTGGATGGCTTATTGCAAGATACCGTCATTGTTGAATCCTTAGCAGGCGCGTTGGCCTTAATGGACAAGCATGAGTGGTTTCAAGGGAATGGTCCATGTTTGGTGACGTTGAATGGAGAGATGGTGTCTTCCCTCGGAGTGATAAGCGGAGGATCAAACAGAGAAACGGGCGGTCTGTTACGTCGACGAAGAGAAATTTTGACATTAGAGGAAAACCTTCAAGCCCTCCAGGGTGAATTCCAGAAGGTACAAGGGGCACGCAAATCTCTGTGTCAGGATATTGAAGCGGTATCGGCTCAATTTGAAGTTGCCATTTCAGCTATTCGTGAAAATGAACTGAATGTTTTTTCCGTTCAAAAAGAAGAAATGTCCAAAGAACAGGCTCTGCCTGATCTGTTGCGACGTTTGGAGATCCTTCAACAAGAACGCGAGATGGAAGAAGCTGAATTCGGACGAATGCAGGCCGAAGAAGTGGACGCTAGAAATCAACTTGAGAATCTTGAACATCGTCGCACGGAAGAAAATGCCATCCTTGGCCAGTCGCAAGATTCGCTTTATGAGTTAGATCAAGAACAAGAAGACTTAACCCTTCGCCTCAATGATATCAGGATGAATTATCACACATTGAATGCGCAATGTGGCCATGAACAGAGTAATCGAGAAAGAATAGAGCGTGAAGAGGAAAATCGGAAAATTCGTATTCAAGAAATCGATCAGCAATTGGAGCAGCTCTTCCTACAAAGTCGGACAAGCCAAGAGAAACGCCTCAAGAATGAAGAATTGGTTGAATCGTTAGATGGTCAAAAAGAATCAAAGGATGAGCAATTACGGGATCTTCAGAACCGGCATGCGGAATTTCTGGAAGAGGTCAAGCGCTTGGATTCGTTGATCGGACAGGCTCGAGAGTCCCTTGCACAGATTTTCAAATCACGGGGACCCATTGAAGGACATTTGGCTGAAGTGCGAACAAAACTTCAGGCGGTGGAAGAAACCCTGACCGTGACGTATGAAATCTCCACCGATGACCTGAAGGTTTCTCAGAGTCATGATGTGGAGGAGAATGACGGACAAGATTTGAGCGAAGAGGTCCAGGGCCCTGAGCAATGGCGAGAACACTTGCAACGTATTCGGAAAAAACTTGAACGGATCGGTCCGATTAATTTGGCAGCGATTGATGAACATGTGCAATTAGAAGAACGCTATCAATTTTTGTTGGCACAGGAAGAAGATTTGGCTGGGTCGATTCAATCACTGAAAGAAATCATTCAGCGTTTGAATCAAACCACCAATAAATTGTTTGCTGAAACGTTTAAAGAATTGCAAGTGAAATTCAATGAAGTGTTTTCGGCTCTATTTGCTGGGGGACGAGCGGAGTTAATTTTGGTTGACGAATCTGAGAATGCCTCAGAGGATTCTGAATCTGCAGACGTCTCACAAGATTCTCATGAGGGGAAAGAATCTAAATCATTCAAGCAAGAACCAGGGGTTGAAATTGTGGCTCAACCGCCTGGCAAGCGCTTGAAAAGTCTTAGCATGCTCTCTGGTGGGGAAAAAACGATGACGGTCATGGCGCTGTTATTTGCAAGTTTTTTGATACGCCCGTCTCCGTTTTGTGTGTTGGATGAGGTTGATGCCCCGTTGGATGAAACCAATGTGGTACGGTTCGGACAATTTTTGCGGCAAATGGCTGATCGCTCTCAATTTATTGTGATTACACATAATAAGCGAACGATGGAGATAGCCAATTCTTTATTCGGGGTGACGATGGAGGAGCCAGGAGTCTCCAAGTTGATCTCGGTTCGTCTGCATGATCTGCAAGAGGTCGGATAAAAATCATTTGAGGGAGCAAGTTGCTTCCTTCGCATAGAAATAAAAAAAGCCCCTTCCTATTCATTAAGGAAGGGGCCTTTTTTATGTGATCAAAGTAGATGTCAAGAGTTGGCTAATTCCTCACGCCGCTCCACACTTTTTCCGGGTCAATTTCTTTGTCAGGATTGAGTTGCTTGGCTTTATCCAAAAGGACATCTGATGTCTCAGGGATTTCTGGATCGGGGATACAGCAGTCATCTACGGGGCAAACTGCCGAACATTGAGGCTCATCAAAATGCCCTACACATTCCGTGCATCGCTCATAGGTAATGACGTAGACAGTATCACCATCTCCTTGGCCTTCCCCAACCTTATGGTTGAGTTCTTCGGCGGCACTGCGCGTTTCAAAGATGGCTTCATTGGGGCATTCCGGGAGGCATGCACCACAATTAATGCATTCTTCGGTGATCAGTAACGACATAATTCCTCCTTCACAGACAAATGAAAAGTATCGTCAATTGGATAAGTTAAGCTGAACAGTTTACCCCGAGTGGGTCATCCTGAAATTCTTGCGAGACGTTTCACCAAACAAGGTAAGAAAAAACATTGTAACGACAGTATTTTCTATGCGTCAACCGGACAGAAGACCTACCAGGTAAGCCATTCGGACCCGTTGATCTTGACAGAGATGAGTGAATTTTTTGGAAGTTGAAATTGACGTGAACTTGGTGAAATGCCGGTCTGTCTTCACTATAATCGTGAACCCGTTCATCTGAATGAAGGGTCATCTGTTAGCAAAGATGAACCCATTTTTCCTTTGAGTATTATTTCCCAGTCGGTTCCCACCATGAAAACGCATATTGCTAAACCTTCGGTTGTTTCTGCCTATAGCGCTTTGACTACGGCAGCAATGGTATGGGGAGGGTCCGTGGTCGCGCAAAAAGTGGCCTTAGGACATTTTTCTCCAGTGGAGACTTCGGTGTTTCGTGGTCTTGGGGCCCTAGCGATCTTGGTTCCCTTGTGGATATGGAAAGAAGGAGGGGGCAGATTTTCAAAAAACGATTGGGGGATATTTACCCTGCTGGGATTGGGCGTCCTGGGCAATCATCTTTTAGTATTATTTGGGTTGCAATTCATCGGCGCTGGTTCAGCAGGCGTCATTATCGGGTCCAGCCCGGTCATTACGGCCTTCCTGTCTTCATTGATCTTAAAAGATGTTCCACTGCGGTTAATCTGGCTAGGGTGCGTCGTCTCCTTCATTGGAGTGGTGGTGGTCACTGGACAAAACGGGATGGTAGATGCCGGCTCGAACCCTGTGTTAGGAGGGGTTTTGGTTCTCTCGGCATTGGTCAGTTGGGCCCTTTATACTATTGGCTGTCGACGGACCATGGATCGATTCTCCCCTCTGACTGTGACGTGGACGACGCTGATGATGTCATTACTGTTTGAAATTCCTTTGCTCGCGGTGAATCACAAAATGCTTGTGGCAGGCGTAGACACCGTTCCGCTGTCGGGTTGGATTGCCTTAGTGTATGTTATGGTGTTTGCGACAGCGTTGGGTCAACAGGCATGGTTGTTTGGGGTTAATGGGGTGGGGCCATCTCGGGCCGGCATTTTTGGCAATCTGGTTCCGGTATCGGCACTGTTTTTTTCTCTCGTGGTTTTGGGGGAAACAGTTGGCTTGAGGGAAATCAGTGGGATAGGATTAATCTTGTTGGGTGTCTGGTTAGTGAATCGGCGAGCACAAGCCAAACAGACATAAAAAAGTTATATTAGAAGGAGTGCCTGAGAGAAAGTGAGCGTACTATGTTGAAGGAACGAATCGAAGAAGTGACACGCGTCAATGAATTGTTTTATCACGCATTTGAAAGTTTAGATGTGGGGCTGATGGATTCAATTTGGGCACATCAGGAATACGTGACCTGCATTCATCCAGGGTGGAGTATTCGAGTCGGGTGGCCGGCCGTAAGAGATTCCTGGGTCGTTATTTTTAATAATACCTTTTCCATGGAATTTGAGTTAACTGAATTGCAGGTGCAAGTCGCGGCTGACATTGCTTGGGTCATTTGCACGGAAAATATCGCCAGCCGGGTGGGAGAGTCCCCTCAGAATAGCCGGGTGGTGGCCACCAATCTATTTGAGCGGATCGGAGAGGAATGGAAAATTATCCATCATCATGGTTCTCCGCTAATGGAGTAAATGATAGATAGGGTTAGGATTTAGCCGTACTAAGAAACGTATGACCCCATTCCTCAACAATGGAATCGCGTTCATCCATCGTCATTGCGCTGTATTTCTTGAACATGCCGAGCCCACCCTTTTTTTTGCGCCATGTAAGAAACTGTAAAAAATGCTCTTTGCACAACGACTGAGTCCCAGCAGGAGCATAGAGGGTTTCGGTGCATCCACCAACTAAACAGGATTCGGCA
>PVMK01150001.1_pt1 | contig 32609 bp, 30 predicted proteins | sample 1853481 | NCBI WGS metagenome assembly PVMK01 (sample SAMN08533507, study PRJNA380276) | Marine sediment metagenome, whole genome shotgun sequencing project.
TGACAATGCCCAATATTTTATATCTGTAGTAGATTCGGCAGCGGTTTATGTTAATGCCAGCACCCGGTTCACTGATGGATCCCAATTGGGCTTGGGTGCCGAGGTAGCCATTTCAACCCAGCGGCTGCATGCCCGGGGACCGATGGCACTGCGTGAACTTACCACGTATAAATGGGTGATACAGGGAGATAATCATATTAGAGAATAAAAATATCCCTATTGTTAGCTCTTCTTAGAAAAGGCTATATCCTTATGCTGTGGTCAGTTTTGAAGTTATTCTTACTTTAATTGATAGTATGAAATCCAGAACCCCCCTATCTCAACTTATTCGATTGTTCGGATTTGTTTTCCTGATTGACCTGGTAGTAATAGCCATTGTTGCTGGTATTGGCTGGTGGGCGGGGTGGCAATCTCAAGAAGAGTTTAAAGGTGCCATACAGTTAGCAGGAATACTGGTGATCGGGATCGGATTCCTGGGGATAAAGGGAAACCGGGATGGGACCCGTAGTTTTAAATACCAATCCAGCAGGTCCACCACCCGAAAATCCAGCTGGGAACGGACCCAGCAATATCTGGTAGATTTTGCCCAGAGTTACAGTTTCATGCTGGTCATGTTTGTTGCCGGGGCAGTATGCCTGGCCATAGGCTGGCTGATGTGAATCAATATTTAAGGCATTATCTCAGAAGATTTAATTATTCACTGATAAGCAAAAAACAATAACTGCCAGGAAGAAGCACTTTCCAGAAACTTATAATTCAAAAAAAGCACCTCAACGAGGTGCTTTTTCATTTTCTCTCTGATTGATAAGTTAAACCTTCGGTCTTAGCTGCTTTCCTCAAGATATATGTATAGAAACCCCAATATTGTACTCTTGACAATACTGTGTAACACATTGTATAATGTGAAACATGATGATGGAGAACACAAAACCCGAACAGTATCAGAAGCTAACCCAGGAACTCCGGCGGGGCATCCTGGTTCTTGCCGCTCTCAGCCAATTGGAGGAAGAAAAATACGGCTACTCATTAATCAGAAGCCTGGCTGAAAAAGGTTTGGACATTGAACAGGGTACTCTTTATCCCCTCTTAAGGCGATTGGAGGACCAGGGCTTGCTTCAAAGTGAATGGAATGTGGAAGGCTCGCGCCCCAGACGCTACTACCAGATCAGTCCTGAGGGAGCTAATGTCCTTCAAGATCTGGCGGATGAATGGCGAAGTCTGACAAAGGTAATGGAGAATTTATTAACTGGCATAGCCAGTGGAGGAAATTGACATGAGTTTTTTAGATAGATATATACATGAAGTAGGGCGGTTTTTACCGCGGGTGAAACGAATGGATATTCAGGCTGAACTGCGATCATCATTGGTTGATGCTCTCGAGGATCGTTTTGGTCAGGAACCGGCTGAGGATCAAGTAGCTGAGCTGCTCAAGGAATTTGGCAATCCCCGGGATGTGGCTGGGTCTTATCACCCCCGGGGTCAATACCTGGTTGGTCCGGGTTTATTTCCAATCTTCCGGATGGTAGCTTGGATAGTCATTGCTGCAGTTCTGGGCGCCCAGCTGCTCGCCTGGGGTATTGCGATATTTGTCGCCGGAGAGGCATTTTCCGCTCTGGAAATGCTGGCTTCCCTGGTAAACAGCATCCCGGCTTCCCTGGGTTGGGTTTTGATCACTTTTATGATCCTGCAGTATTTTGATGCAAAGCCCGATCTTAAGGATGAGCCCTGGGATCCCAATTCACTGCCGGAAATCAATCCTGACCTGGATGTTAAACGGGGAGAATTGATCTTCGGGTTGATCTTCAGCACTTTGATCCTGATGATGCTGACCTTATTCCCCCAATGGGTTGGTTTTATCACCGCCCCGGGTGGAAAGTTCTATCCCAATCCAGTTATCCTTGATTACCTGGTTTTGATCCAGGTATCCCTTCTGGCAAATATCGTGTTGGATGTGTTCCTGCTTGGGAAGGGACGCTGGAATATTCTGACCCGGATCATCAAACTTGGTTTGGAAGGATTCAGTATTGTGATCCTGGCCTTGCTGGTCAAGGGGCATAATGCCTGGCTGACTGCCAGATCTGCTGGCGGTCTATTTGAGGCGCTCGAAGCCATATCTGATATCGCAGATGGCAGTTGGGAGCTGGTGGGGATGAATGCTTTCAGATTGGCCTTTGTTGTGGCTTTGATTGTCACAGTCATAGAAGTGTTTGTTACTATCTTTCGATTGCTGAGGGCTAAATTTTCCCCCGGTGTGGTTCCAACTGTTGTTTTTGAGAAAAAAACTAGCTAACAGTCCGAGGGATTTGTTAGGAAAAGAGCTTGTCCTTTCAAGACTCCCGGAGCTATAAAAGCTCCGGGAGTTTATTTAATTTCCTTCTGGTTATAATGGAATCCGGAGGTACTTATGTGCGATACATTATATGCTGCTGCAGAGACAACCAAATCTAATACCTCTCTGTTTGCCAAAAACTCGGACAGGCCGCCCAATGAAGCCCAGCTCCTGACCTGGATTCCAGCCCGAAAATATTCCGGGGACGAAAAGCTCAAATGCACCTATATTGAAATCCCCCAGGTAATGGAAACGTACCCGATCCTGCTTTCGAGGCCCTATTGGATGTGGGGGGCTGAAATCGGCCTTAACCAGTATGGTTTAGCCATTGGCAATGAGGCTGTTTTCTCGAAAATACCAGCCAACAAAGACCCCGCCCTTTTGGGAATGGATTTGCTTCGCCTGGGATTGGAAAGAGCCAAAACTTCCCTTGAAGCGCTGGAAGTGATCACAGATCTGCTTGAGCGTTATGGGCAGGGAGGTAACTGTGTTCAAGATGGTCATCTTTATTAACACAACAGTTTCTTGATCGCCGATCCCCGGGAGACCTGGGTATTGGAAACTATAGACAGACACTGGGCAGCCAGGAAGGTCGCGCCTGTTTACAGCATTTCTAATCTGCTCTCCCTGGAAGGATCCTGGGACAGATCCTCTGCTGGACTGGAAGAATACATGGTCGGGAAAGGTCTGGCTAGATCTGGTGAATCCATCAATTTGACGGCGGATCTTTCGGATTTTATTTACACCACATTCAGTGACGGCGGCAGCCGCTGTAAACGCTCCCGGAGTTTATTAACCCAAAAACAGGGTGATCTCCAAATTCAATCCATGGCAGCCATCTTGCGGGATCACAATGCTCACGGGGATCCGACTACCGGAGTAGCCGGGGCAGACATCTGCATGCATGCCAGCCTGGGTCCCATTCGCGTCAGCCAGACAACCGGCTCGATGATTGCCTCATTACAAGAAAATAACCCGTTGATATTTGCTACTGGAACTTCTGCTCCTTGCACCGGGATATTTAAACCTATCTGGGTGGATGCCCCTCCAGTAATTAGAAGCCCTGATCCGACCAGGCATTATGATTCAGAATCGTTATTCTGGTCTCATGAACGCCTGCACCGGAAGGTGTTAGGCAATTATTCAGAAAGATTGGCTGCCTATCGATTTGAAAGAGATGCCCTTGAAGAGGATTTTATCCTTGGCGCTCTTCAGCTGCACAAATCCTCCCGGGAGCAGAGAAAAGAATATACAGAAGATTGTTTTCAACGGGCGACCGCAGTATCTGAAAATTGGCTGAAAAGCGCGGCAGAGATCCCGGCAAAACCATCCCCCCTACACGCCGCCGCCTGGAGAGGTTTCAATAAAGCAGCTGGTTTTAGTTAATATTTTGGAAATATAAAATTTACTCAAGGATCAGAGTACGGTTTCCTTCCCGGTATGCACCCTGTAAACCGTGTCCTTTATCAATAACAATTACAACCTTCTTGACCAGATATCGTATGATTATCCAGAGGATATCTTATGGTACTGCCCAATTTTGTTAACCAGATCAGATCTGCAATTGATCATGAATTTAAGCGAAATCTCTACCGGAATCTGGTTTTTAAAGGTGGGGGGGTCAGGGGAATCGCTTATATGGGTGCCCTGGAAATTCTGGACGAATACAGAATTGTGGATAATATTCAGCGGGTGGCAGGGACTTCCGCCGGAGCAATTGCTGCTACCCTGGTCAGTTTCCGGTTAAGCGTCCCTGAAACCACGGAGTTATTTAATTCCCTGGACCTCTCAAAAATACCTCAAAGTAAGACAAAGGTAAAGAAGTGGGAATTCTTACGGTTTAAAGAAGAAGAGAATTACCGGAGATTCATTAAAAAGTATGGCTGGTACTCCAGTGAGTACTTCTACCACTGGTTGGAGGAAATTATTGCTGGTCAGTGTGGCGGGAATGGGAGAGCAACTTTCGCGGATTTTCAACAATATGGTTTTCGGGAGTTGTATATCGTGGCTGCCAATATTTCCAGGCAGCGGGCAGAGGTATTTTCCGCTGTTCATACCCCTGCTGTAGCTGTAGCGGATGCGGTTAGAATGTCAATGTCCATTCCGATCTTTTTTGAGTCTCTGCGGTTTGACGGGAAGAAATTTGGGGATGGAGATTATTATGTTGACGGTGGATTGTTCGATAATTTCCCTATGCATCTATTTGACCAGGACGAACATGCAGGCAAAAAACTGGTTCTTCCGTGATGGTATAAACTGGGAAACCCTGGGCTTATTCCTTTACCCGGATAAGTATCTAGAGCCCGTAGAATCAGAGATTCCGGAAAATGTCTGGGAGTTTCTCACTCTGGCGTTCCGAAATTTGTACCAATCCCATGAGCTTTCCTACTACGAAACCAGCACTGTGGATCAGCACCGCACGATAGAGATCAGCGATTGTGGGATATCATCGACCGACTTTGAGATCGATATAGGAAGCGAAAAATACCAGCAGCTGTACGAGTCAGGAAAAACGGCCGTCCGCGACTTTTTTGGATCTAAAGCGTAATCAAAGTTAATTTATCCCAAACCAATCACCGGAACTCAAGTCAGCTTGAAAGATTTTCTGATCTTCTTTATCCTTGATCGCACGACCCAATATTAGCTTTGATCAGGTCAGGCTGCGTTTTCGTCGCTTTCCATCAACCCAAATGTATTGCCTTCCGTGTCTTTTATGTATGCCATCCAGCCTACCCCGGGAACGGCCATTCTGGATCGCAAGATCGTTCCCCCGTTGGCTTTTACATCGGCCAGGGTTTGATCGAGATTTTTAACGTCTATGGTATTTTCGACACCGGTTTCTGGATCTTCCCGTCGGGCCAGGCCGCCGTCAATCCCGGGTTTGTCTTCATCGCCGGTCATGATCAACCAGTATTCAATCGGGCCATCCCATTTTTCAATTGTCCATCCGAATACTGTTTCATAGAACTCGATGGATCGTTCCGGGTCATCGGCGGGTATTTCAAAATGGATTACACGTGACATATCTACCTCCAAATTGGAATCTAAGATTTGTTTTCCCAGTATAGCAGATGGTTTAGAGCAATCATCAGATAAACAATAGAAAAACTCACTCTTGACCTTAACGTAACGTTAAGGTGTAGAATGGGGGTTATTGAGGTGAGAAATATGTATTCGATCAAGGAAATAGCTGATTTGGCTGGAGTTACCACCCGGACCCTGAGATATTATGACCAGCTGGGCATACTGGTACCGGCTGAGATCGCGGATAATGGATACAGGTTCTATGACAGGAAAAACTTGCTAGAACTGCAGCAGGTGATGTTTTTCAGGGAGCTCGATGTTCCGATAAAAGATATCCAGCATATGTTAAACCAGCCGGATTACCACCCGGTTGCTGCGTTGGAAAAACACCGGGGTGGGATTATAACCCAGGTGGAGAGATTAAATAAACTACTTGACACACTCGATAATACTATTGCCAATTTTCAGGGAGAACACAAGATGGCTGACAAGGAATTATTTGAAGGTTTTGATGAGACTCAATACGAGGGTGAAACCCGGGAACTCTGGAGCGATACATCTCAATACAAAGAATCTCAGAGGAAATGGTCCAGTTATTCTAAGGATCAAAAAGAAGAAATCAAACAAGAAGGGGGCAGAATTACCCTTCGGATGGTCACAGAAAATTCTGGTGCAAAACCGGATGATCCTGATGTACAGGCTGCTGTTGCTGAATATTATGATTACCTGAACAAGTACTTTTACTCCTGTGAAGTGGAATTCTTGCGGGGCCTGGCTGATATGTGGGTCCAGGATCCCCGTTTTGCCGTTAATTACGAGCGAATCAGGGAAGGTGGATCAGCTTTTGTACAGGAAGCTGTCCATATTTATTGTGACCGGTATCTGAAAGGTGAAAATCAGGATTAATAAGAGTAATAATCTGAGTGGCGAAGGGAGTTCTGTAAATGCGGTAGATTCTCGAGAGGGCTGATAAGGGCTATTTGTCCAGGATTCCTGATCACTGCAGGAAGAGATCGACAATAATCCTGTCACGTTTATTGTCCTGATCAAGTTTTTAATCTGATTTTTCCGGATAGATATCTTCATAAGTCTTTCCGGTACTGAAGATGATTAAACATCTTTGGTTATTGGGATATTCTATTATTAAATTCATGTTAATTGTGACTCTTTACATATTCAAGCTGGAGGGGGATTGGTATAATGTCCCTGTTTCCAAAAATGAAATTTCTTTTTGGTATACTGTCAGCATTGTGTGCTTGCTGTTTATTATGATGCACACAGGGCTTCGGCCCAACGGAGGTATGTGTGGATTCTGGAACAAATAATCGACAATCTATCATTTACATTATGCTCTTTGTTGGCATCATCATCCTGGTATTTTACAGTTTCCAGCAGCAGACAAATGCAACGGAAGAACTGGCCATCGGGGAAGTTGCTCAGCTGATAATTAATGGTGATTTGAACAGAGTTATTGTGAATGAAGATGAACTTAACTTAATATATCCGGATGGGTCAGAAGGGATATCCTATAAAGAACCGGATGCGACATTTATTCAGCAGCTCAGTGAACTGGGGGTATCTGCTGAGTATTTAAATCCTAAAAATGTCATGATTGAAATCAAACCGCCCAGTGTATGGTTTGGTGTGATCAACGTTCTGGGTTATATTCTGCCATTTATCATGATTGCAGGATTATTCTGGTTTGTTTTCCGGCAGGCAAGGGGCGGCGGCAATTCTGCTATGAATTTTGGCCAATCCAAGGCCAGGAAGTTTACTGGTGACAATCCCACTGTTACATTTGATGATGTGGCCGGAATACCCGAGGCTAAAGAAGATTTAATGGAGGTTGTAGAATTTCTCCGGGAACCGGAAAAATTCATGGCCCTCGGAGCCCGGATTCCTAGAGGTTTGCTGTTGATGGGTGCACCTGGTACTGGTAAAACCTTGTTGGCCAAGGCAGTTTCAGGAGAAGCCGGTGTGCCGTTTTACTCCATCTCTGGTTCGGAATTTGTAGAGATGTTTGTAGGTGTAGGCGCCAGCCGGGTGAGGGATTTATTTGATAAGGCTAAAGGTGATTCCCCCTGTATTGTGTTTGTGGATGAGATTGACGCCGTAGGCCGCCATAGAGGAGCGGGACTGGGTGGAAGTCATGATGAACGGGAGCAGACTCTTAACCAGATCCTGGTTGAAATGGACGGATTTAACACTGACACTAATGTCATTGTTATCGCAGCTACAAACCGCCCTGATATCCTTGATCCTGCCCTATTGCGGCCGGGACGATTTGACCGGCGGGTAATTCTTGACCGACCGGATATGGTGGGACGGGAAGCAATTTTGGAAGTCCATGCCCGAGGTAAACCCCTGGCGCCGGACGTGGATTTGAAAATACTGGCCAAATCCACCCCTGGTTTTGTGGGCGCTGACCTGGAGAATATGATCAATGAAGCAGCCATTTTGGCAGCCAGGCGAGAAAAGAAGGCTATTGAACAAACAGATTTCCAGGAATCAATCGAACGTGTGATCGCTGGTCCTGAGCGGAAGAGCCGCCTGATCAGTGATGTCGAGAAACAAATCATTGCTTATCACGAAGCTGGGCATGCTATCACGGCCAGATCTTTGCCTGAAGCAGATACTGTCCACAAGATTTCGATCATTGCCCGTGGTCAGGCAGGTGGTTATACTCTGATCCTGCCGGAAACAGACCGCACTCTGGTCTCCCGGAATAAGATCCTGGCCGATATGGTCAGTCTCTTGGGCGGACGGGCAGCGGAGGAAATTGTTTTCAGTGATATTACATCAGGAGCTTCCAATGACCTGGAACGGGTCACGAATTTAGCCCGGGAAATGGTCACCCGTCTTGGTATGAGCACAACGCTCGGACCCATGGTATACGGGAAGAAAGATGAAATGGTATTCCTCGGAAAAGAATTCACTGAACAACGGGATTACTCTGAATCAGTTGCTGAATTGATTGATATAGAAGTTAAGCAGCTGGTCAGTGACGCCTATGTCCGCGCCTTGGATATCTTGAAAAAGCATCGGAAAGTGCTTGATGTTTTGGCTGAGAAACTCCTGGAACAGGAAACTGTTGACGCGAAAGAACTGGCAATTATTTTCCCGGTTTCTGAGCCTAAAAACGGTGGTATGCCGGTAAAAAATACTAAGTAAAAATAGCTGATTAGCTCTACGGATACGGTTTCCTCCCAGGAAACCGTATCTTTTTATTAAATAGGGACCGGATCCCTTTAAGGGATCCGGTCCCTTATGAGAAACTTTAGGTACAATTAGCCTATGGACGTTAACACCTGGAAAAAACGTTTAGAGCAGCTTCCTCTTGGTGAACTTTACTTATATCAGGAATTGGGTTCTACAAATCAGGTTGCAGATGATTTGGCCCAGCAGGGAGCTCCGCCTTTTTCACTGGTTGTGGCAGATTCCCAGACAGCTGGCAAGGGAAGATCTGGGAGAAGCTGGGTTACACAACCCGGGAAAGCTCTGGCTTTCAGCCTGATCTTATATCCTGAATCCAGCCTGATTGAGGCCAATCACCTTGAAAAATTGAGCGGATTGGGTGGGCTTGCAGTTGCGGAAGTTCTGACTGAAAAATTATCCCTTAATGCAGAGATCAAATGGCCCAATGATGTGCTGGTGGATGGAAAAAAAATCGCTGGGGTGCTGGTTGACATCAATTGGAGCGGACCGGACTTGAAAGCTGTGGTCCTTGGTATAGGCATTAACGTTCTAAAGGGATCCGTTCCGGATTACCCGTTGAATTTTCCAGCTTCGTCACTGGAAGAACTGGCAGGAAAGGAAATTTCTCGAGTGGATTTGCTGGTTGATGTGCTCCGGGCATTCCTGAAATGGTATCCCAGGATAACGACCCAATCTTTTCTAACCGCTTGGGAAGGTTATCTGGCATATAAAAAAGAACAGGTAACGCTTTTATCAGCTGAAGATATAGTCGATCAAGGCCAGCTGATAGGAATTTCTGACAATGGCTCTCTGATTATCCAGTCGGACTCCGGGGACGAGAACCATTACCGAACAGGAGAGATCCACTTGCGTTTGGTTGACAGATTCTAAAAATAAGCTACACTAGAAAAAGGATTGAAAATTCAGGGGAGAACAGCTATGTCCTTAGATGATATCCGTAATCAATTTGATGATGACTTTGATTTTTCTGACGATGAGGTTTGGGGAGAAAGAGTAAGAGACCCTAAACCAGAACTCCTGGGTATGACACCCGGACAGCGGTTTGTGCTGGCGTTCCTGTTATTTTTCACTGCTGCCATAATCAGTGCTTTTTGCTTGTTGGTAGCAGGCAAAATTGCCCTGCCATTCTAAAGTGTAAAACGGTTTCCTGTCTGGAAACCGTTTTACACTTTAAGTATAGGGACCGGATCCCTTTAAAAGATCTGGTTCCTCACATTATTATTTTTGTTCGGTTTGTTCTTCGGGCTCTTCAATGTCCAGGTCCAACTCATCGAACCTGGCAATGGCAACCACCATATCCCCTTCACGCATTTGCATGATGGATACTCCCCTGGCAACTCGATTATATTGGGAAATGGTGTCAGCTTTGGTGCGCATAATCGTGCCTTCAGCGGTGATAACCGTTATTTGATCGGTTTTTGGCTGCACCACACGGGCAGATGCAATCTTCCCAATAATTTTCAGGGCTTTTTTATCAGTGGTCAGAACACCCATAGTAGCCCTGCTTCGAACAGGATAACTATCAAGTTTAGTTCTTTTCCCATATCCTCTATCAGTGATGACAAGTAAGTCTCCACCTTTTTCAACGACATCCATACCAATTACCTGGTCTTTCTCCCTGAGGCGAATTCCAATCACGCCCATTGCCGGCCTGTTCATAGGACGGACATCTTTTTCTTTAAATCGAAGGGCATAACCATTTTGAGTGATCAGCATCAGATCATTTTTCCCGCTGGTCAGTCGGACCCAACCCAAACGATCATCATCTTTCAGGTTGATGGCAATCAATCCAGATGGGCGAACGGAATCAAATTCTGATAGATCCACCCGCTTGATCAGGCCTTTTTGGGTTGCCATTGTGCAGTATTTGGCTTCCTTAAAGTCGGCCACCGGTACGATTGCCGTAATTTTCTCATTGGGATCGATATTGAGCACATTGACGATTGGCAATCCCCGGCTGGTGCGGCTGGCTTCAGGGATGTGATATGCCCTGGCGGAGTATACTTTTCCCCGATCAGAGAAGAACAGAACAGTATCCAGGGTTCGGGCCGGGATCAAGGCCATTACAACATCCTCATCCCTCATGGAATGTCCCTTAACTCCTATTCCACCGCGTTTTTGGGAGCGGTAGGTTTGAGCAGTAACCCTTTTGATATATCCTCTCTCGGTGATACTGATCAGGATCGCCTGGTCTTGAACCAGGTCTTCTTCATTAATATCCTGCGCAGCGTCCGGAGCGATGTCTGTTCTCCGCTCATCGCCATATTTTTCAACCAGTTCAGCCAGGTCGTCTTTAATGATCTTGAGCTGCTGTTTCTGGCTTCTCAACAGGCTTTTCAGTTTCTTGATTTTATTTATCAGTCCTTTGTGTTCATCCTCAATCTTCTGTCGTTCAAGCGCAGCCAGGCGTTTGAGCTGCATATCAAGGATTGCCTGGGCCTGGATTTCGGTCAGGCTGAAACGTTCCATCAAGGTGGTTTTGGCAGTATCTGTATCGGCGGAACTCCGGATCGTTTTAATAACCTCATCAATATTCTCAAGGGCGATCAGCAATCCATCCAGGATGTGTGCCCGGGCTTTCGCTTTGTTCAGTTCGTATTTGGTTCGCCGTTGGATGATATCCAGCCGGTGATCGATATAAATCGTGAGCGCCTGTTTAAGGGATAACAGCCGCGGTTCATCATTAATCAGAGCTAGCATCTGGGCGCTAAAAGTGGTCTGCAGAGCTGTGTACTTATAAAGCTGGAAGAGAACTTTTAACGGTTGAGCTGTGCGTTTGAGCTCAATCACAATATTCATCCCATCCCGGTCAGATTCGTCTCTCAGATCAGAGATGGTTTTGATTTTATCTTCCCGAACCAGGCTGGCGATGCGTTCGATCAGGGTGGTTTTCTTTAGCTGGTAGGGGATTTCTGTGATCACAATCCTGAAGCGGCCGTTGTCCATTTCCTCGATATGAGCCCGGCCCCGCAGGATGATCCTTCCTCTTCCGGTTGCATAGGCTTGGCGGATACCTTCATCGCCAATGATGATGCCGCCGGTGGGGAAGTCTGGACCAGGGATAATCTTGATTAGGTCCTCAATGGTGACGGAATCAATTTTTTTATAGTTATCGATCAGGTGATTGATCCCGGCGGCCAACTCGTTAAGATTATGGGGTGGGATGTTGGTAGCCATGCCGACCGCGATGCCAGAGGCACCGTTCAGCAGCAGATTGGGCAGACGGGCTGGTAAAGTATTCGGTTCTTTAAGGGATCCATCAAAATTGTCTGTAAAAACAACTGTTTCCTTATCAATGTCAGCCAGCATTTCCTCGGCCATGGAATCCAGGCGAGCTTCCGTGTAACGCATGGCAGCCGGTAAATCCCCATCAATGGAACCAAAGTTTCCCTGCCCATCAACCAAGGGGTAGCGCATGGAAAAAACCTGAGCCATCCTGACCATGGCAAAATATACTGCGCTGTCGCCGTGAGGGTGATATTTTCCCAGAACTTCACCAACAATGCGGGCTGATTTTTTATAGGAACTGCCGGAACGGATACCCATATCATGCATGGCGAATAAAATCCGGCGGTGAACCGGTTTTAGTCCGTCCCGGGCATCTGGCAGCGCCCTGGCCACGATTACGCTCATGGCATAATCGAGATAGGAGGAGCGCATTTCCTTATCAATATTGATCAATTGTACGACACCAATATCCATAAAACGACCCTTTTTAATTCCAAAACATATTAATGAAAAGGTGTGCTGTTCAAGAGAAGCACACACAAGTTAATTATACCACTTTGACCCTCTAAAACGTTGATAGAAAGAGGTTTAGACTTGCCTCTTAAAGAGCAGAAAAAGGCATAAAAAAACCCCGGATTTCCGGGGTTTTAGATCAAATAAAGGGGTTTTAGAGTGTGTCCAGGTATTCATTGATTGCTTTTGCAGCTATCCTTCCTGCGCCCATTGCTTTAATCACAGTGGCGGACCCGGTAACGATATCACCCCCGGCAAATACGCCCTTTTTGGAGGTGGCGCCGGTTTCTTCCGTGACCAGGAAAGTTCCCCAATCGCTGGTATCTAGATCCGGGGTAGTCTCTGCGATAAATTTTCGGGGCATAGTACCCAGAGCTACTATCACAGTATCAGCTTCTACCATATGTTCAGACCCTTCGATTGGGATGGGGCGCCTTCTGCCAGAAGCATCAGGTTCACCCAACTCCATTTTCACGCATTCGCAAGCCGTTACATTATTGTTTTCATCCCCAATAAATCGGATCGGATTTGTCAACAGGTTGAAAATGATGCCTTCTTCCTCGGCATGATGAATTTCTTCCTCACGGGCAGGCATTTGATCCCGGGCACGCCGGTAAATTATACTGACCTCGGTATTTTTCCCGCCCACACGTTTGGCGCATCTGGCGGAGTCCATAGCGACATTTCCGGCACCGATCACTGCTACTTTTTTTCCAACTTTAATCGGTGTCGAATACTCCTCCCGGTAGGCTTTCATTAAATTCACCCTGGTTAAGAACTCATTTGCAGCTGAAATTCCATTCAGGTTTTCTCCAGGAAGATTCAAAAACATGGGCAGACCGGCCCCTGTTCCTATAAAGACAGCATCAAACCCATCCTGATCCAATAATTCATCAATAGTCCTGGTCTTCCCTATCAACATATTAAGTTTTATTTCTGCTCCGAGCTGTTTGATGGTGTCAATTTCAGCAGCTACGATGCTTTTGGGTAAACGAAATTCCGGGATTCCATATACCAGCACTCCACCAAGTCCGTGCAGAGCTTCGAATATCGTAACCTTGTGGCCGGCCTGCAGCAGTTCATATGACACTGTAATCCCTGCTGGCCCGGAGCCTATCACGGCAACTTTTTTACCGGTGGGTGGAGCAAGTTCAGGTAAGGCACCTGTGCCATGCTCCCGTTCATAATCAGCCACAAAACGTTCCAACCTTCCAATGGCGACGGGTTTGTCTATCTTTGCTACAACACAGACCTGCTCACATTGCTCTTCCTGGGGACAGACCCTGCCGCAAACAGCCGGCAGCAGATTGGTCTCTTTGATCTTCTCAGCTGCGCCGATGAAATCACCTTCTACGATCAGGCCGATAAAACCTGTGATATCCACCGATACCGGGCAGCCATCCACACAGGGTTGTTTTGGGCATTGTAGGCAGCGTTTAGCCTCAATCAGGGCTAATTCTTTAGTAAAACCTGTAGTGACTTCGTCGAAATCCTGGATGCGATCATCAGGGTTTCTGACAGGCATTGCCTGGCGGGGAATGCGTTCCGGTTTTTTCCTGGCGGGCCGGGTGCGTTTTTCTTCGGCCATATTATGCTCTCTCCTGTTCCGCTTTATCGATAACTTTTTCCATCTGGCAGGCTTCTTCTTGATCGTAATAGTGGTGTTTGGCAATCTGTTCATTAAAATCCACAAGGTGAGCATCGAACTCGGGTCCATCCACGCAGGCGAATTTTATCTCGCCACCTACTGTCACCCGACAACCTCCACACATCCCGGTGCCGTCGATCATGATCGCGTTTAGGCTGACAATTGTTTTAATGCCATACGGACGGGTAACTTCTGCAACTGCCTTCATCATCATCGTGGGGCCAATTGCGACAACAAAATCAATTTTGGTCTTGTCATCGATCAAACCCTGGAGAACTGTAGACCCAAATCCTTTAATCCCATAACTTCCATCGTCGGTAGCGATAATAAGTTCATCACTAACCTCAGCCAATTCTTTTTCCAGGATCACTAATTCCTTATTCCTGGCACCGTTAATGGTAATGACTTTGTTCCCAGCCTCTTTTAATCCCTTTACGATTGGATACAATACGGCAGTCCCAACACCACCTCCAACACAAACAACTGTGCCATAGTTTTCCATATCAGTTGGTCTTCCAAGAGGTCCCAGAACATCCAGAAATCCTTCTCCAACCTCATAACAGACCAGGCAGGTTGTGCTGAATCCGGCTTTTTGTATGATCAGATCAATGGTGCCTTTCTCTGGATCTGAATCAACGATTGTTAAAGGAACCCGTTCACTGGTTTCATCAGCCCGAACTACGACAAACTGTCCGGGTTTTCTGGACCGGGCAACCTCAGGGGCTTCAACGCTGAAACGTGTAATATTGGGAGCGAGGTCCTCTTTGGCGGTAATTTTATACATAGTATTTGCTCCTGATTTAAAAACAGGGAGAATTATTAGTTATGTTCCACTTGAATTATAACTTTAACATGTATCTGTAAGTCATTATTTTTCATGTAACATGTCACAAGTTCAAGATCATCATACCAAAGGTTTTTTGCCAATTGTGTAATTAAACAGCCACAGTTAATGTTTTCTCATCCAATCAACCCGGTTCCTGTTAAAATATAAGGGACTATAGATCCGACTTTTCCAACTATCTGGGTCCCTATCAAATTTCTATTACTTTAGCAAACTAATATCACACTATGTTCCGAAAAAATTATTATTCCAGCTGGAAACCCTTTTGGGGAGATCTTCATCATTTGATATCCAATCGAGATCGAATTAAAAAAGCTATGCGATCAGACATGGTTGATCCCGCATTCCGTGAGCGTTTAATGCTGACGGTAACAGAGGTGAACCAATGCAGATACTGCCGCGCTTTTCATGTTCGGCAAGCCTATCAGGTCGGTTTATCGGATGGTGAAGTCCTTTCCTTCACTCAAGGGAACATTCCTCAAACCATACCTGAAGATCAAAGATTGGCAGTACTTTATGCCCGGTCATGGGCAGTGGGTAATGGCAAGGCCGAAGCAGGGTTTGATGATCAATTACTAGAAGCTTATAGTGAAGATGGTTTTGATGCCATCGAGATCGTCTTGCGGATGATCAGAATGGGAAATTTACTGGGCAATACCTGGGATTTTATTCTCTACCGCCTATCTTTTGGCAGATGGGGAGTGTAAAGTAACCGGATTGCTTCTGTTTATTCCCACGGATTCAGGGAGACAACAGAGTTATGAATAACGAAAAAACAATTATTCTGGTGCTGGTGACAGTGCCTGATCAGGAATCAGCCAACCTGATTGCCAAAGCTCTCCTGGAGAAGAAGCTTGCCGCTTGTGTTAATATCCTTCCCGGATTGATATCCCTCTATAACTGGGATGGTGAACTTCAGGATGAAAAGGAATTTCAGCTTTTTATCAAAACCCGTTCAGACTTGCTTGAGGAGAAGATTATTCCCCTCATCCAGAAACTTCATCCCTATGATCTGCCGGAAATTATTGCCATTCCGGTAGTGGGAGGATCCAGCCCGTATCTGGACTGGATCATCGCTGAAACAGAGGGTAAAAACCCCATTTAGTTTGGATTTCAAAGGCCAATTACGGAAGCCCAATAGTATAATTTTGCTGGAGAGCGCGACCGCCTAACTCGTGGTATCATAAATTGTTAAGAATAAGACTTAGGAAGGCTGTTTGAAGTTCCCCAATCCCTCTCAGAAGAGATATGATAGGGTTTTTTGATGTTCAGGGAAGCAGATGAAATCAGCCGGTTGAGAACCCAATTTTACGGATAAATTGTAGAGGATTTGATGAAAGAAAAACTTGCTCAATTGAAGAAAATTCTGGCAGAAGTATCTGATCTGCATAGCGCAACTGCTTTATTGGAATGGGATCAGCAAACCTATATGCCCCCTGGGGGAGTATCTGCCCGTGGTAATCAAATGGGAACTTTAAGCAGCCTGGGTCATGCCAGATTTGTATCTGAAGAAGTCGGTTCTTTATTAGAGGAGCTCAAATCCTTTCGAGAATCATTGGATCCAGAATCTGATGATGCCTGTTTGATAGAAGTCACTCAGCGGGATTATCAAAAACAAACCAAAGTGCCAAGTGATTATGTGGCAGATTTTACGCGTATTACCGTAATGGCTCATGGAGCCTGGGAAGAAGCCCGCCAAAATGATGATTTCCCTCATTTTCAGCCCCATCTGGAGAAAATTGTGGAAATGCGGCGCCAATATGCAGATTTCTTTGCACCCTTTGAGCATGTCTATGACCCATTATTGGATGATTTTGAGCCGGGCATGAAGACTGCCGAAGTTCAGAAGATATTTGCGGATATACGTCCAAAGCAGGTGGAGTTAATTGAAGCCATCAGTGAAAAACCCCAGGTTGATGATTCCTTTTTACACCTCAAATATGATGGGGGCAAACAATGGAAATTTGGCGAAGCTGTCATCACAAAATATGGATATGATTGGAACCGCGGTCGTCAGGATAAAGCTGCCCATCCGTTTACAACTAACTTTGGCGTTGGCGATGTCCGGATAACAACCAGGGTTGATGAAAACTTCTTAAATACAGCCTTATTCGGCACCCTGCATGAGGCAGGCCACGCGATATATGAACAAGGGGTATCCCCTGATTTGGAGAGAACACCTCTTGGTGGTGGAGCTTCCCTGGCGATCCACGAATCTCAATCCCGCATGTATGAAAACTTACTGGGACGCTCCTATGATTTCTGGGTTCATTTTTATCCCTCTCTGCAGGACACCTTCAAAACCCAATTGGGAAATGTTGATCTGGAGACTTTCTACAAAGGCGTTAACAAAGTGGAACCCTCTCTGATCAGAGTTGAGGCAGATGAAGCGACCTATAACCTGCATGTTATGCTGAGGATGGAATTGGAAATTGAGTTAATGGAAGGAACCCTGCAGGTTGCAGATTTGCCCACAGCCTGGAATGATCGGATGGATGATTACCTGGGTGTTATTCCACCCAATGATGCCGATGGTGTATTACAGGATGTTCATTGGGCGGGTGGTGTTTTGGGTTACTTCCCAACTTATTCCCTGGGAAATCTAGTTTCAAATCAGCTCTGGGAAAAAATAAAACAGGATATACCAGGATTATCCGGTCAGATCCAATCTGGCGATTTTTCAGAATTGTTATCCTGGCTCCACGAGAATGTTCATCAACATGGGTCTAAATTTAAACCCCAGGTCCTGGTAAAAAGAATTGTAGGGGAAGAAATTAACCCTGAGCCATACTTGAAATACCTGAATGAAAAATTCGGAGCAATATACCAACTTTAGTCCGGCGGATTGGTTTCTGAAAATATTGGGTATATCCTTTAGGTGAAGAGGAGAAGGTAAACAGGTGGGACTGATATTATTTGTCGATGATGATACTGATTCATTAGAAACCTATGTGAAAGCTGTAGCCCTCGCAGATCATCACGCTGATATTGCCTCGAGCGCTCTTGAGGGCTGGGATTTAATAAAAAAAAGATCCTATGATCTGATTTTTGTGGATTTGAATATTCCCGGCATGTCTGGTTTTGAACTCCTGGAGAAAATGAGGAGAAATAAAAAAACCAAGAAGGTACCCGTGGTGATTATTTCTGCAATGCCGAAGGAGGCTCTGGTTGATGAAGTTATCAGTGCCGGGGCACAATTATTCCTTGAAAAACCAATTGCTTTAGTCAGATTATTATCGGTAATTGAAAAATTTGAAACAGATTCTTCAATGTAAACTCATAAGGTCCCGCCCAAGCAATTGCATGATTCACCTACGTTATCTGTTATGTTCTCTTGGTTTGATTTTTATTGCTGCGGGCTGCAGTGCACTCCCCGGCAATCTTCCTCCGACCTTCATTCCGGAAGAGAAATTGCCTACAGTGATCGAGCTGACTGCTCAAGCCCTGGTTGATCAAGGATTGGTAACGCCACCGCCTTCTTCAACGCTTAGCCCTGCCCAGCAGACTGCTACCGCTGCTCCCACCATTACGTCCACCGTAACTCCTCAGCCAAGCATTTCCCTCACACCTACCATTAACGTGGTCATGGGAACACCGGAACCGATGACCCTTCCGGACCCTCTTCCCCAAGCAGAGATTCAAATCATCAACCCTGGCCGCTTATCCAGGGTGGTGTCCCCATTTAAACTGCATATCTTTCTGGCGCCTGCATTATCAATTAAAGGTGAATTGAATTATCAAGTTTCCCTGTATGGCGATGATGGCAGATTGCTGGTCCGGGAATCATTTTCTCGGGAAGATGGCGATGGTGATACTTCTCACCATATATTGGATATACAATTTGAGATCAACAAGTCTGCAGAAACAACCCGTCTGGAAATCAGCTCTCTGGATGAATATGAAAGGATCACAGCGATCACAACCACTGACCTGATTTTGTTGTCTGAGGGAGAAGTAGAAATTAAGGCAATTCAAGATCTTTTTGATAACTTGGTCATTCAGCAGCCAATATCCAGCACCCTGATCCAGGGGGATATTCTGATTATCCAGGGAGTAACAAGATTTGCGCCGGAAGATCAGTTGATAGTGGAATTAATCAACCGGGATGGTGGTCAGGTTGGGTCAGGTATTGTCCTTGTATCGAGTGAAAATCTTGGCCACGGTTATCGGGCTTTTGAAGGAGAAATTCCCTTTCAGGTTGGTTCTTCTTCGTGGATTCGAGTTCAGGTAATTGCCAGGGATGGAAACTTCTCAGGTATTCAGCACCTTTCAAGCGTTGAAGTTCTTGTTAGTCCCTGAATTATTGGGTATTTGCGAGATAGATCAGGAAAATTTGTCCCGGAGTAATTGAGATACTTGTTTGATCTCTGTGGTTTTTAATAACGTCAATCCCCCCAGATAAACCAATAGTCCGATAAAAACACCACCAATAGCTAAAATCCAGACAGGGCGATTATTTGTCAGGATAATCCAGCTCTGAATTGCCCCAGCCATGAGCAGCCCCGCGCCGGCAGCTTTTAGAACTCCCGTCCAGATTCGTTTCCCATTTAGTCCATTTAATCGCAATCGCATGATCAGGATCAAACCCAGCATTTCCAACCCTGTTGCCAGGGAGTTCGCCAAAGCTAACCCTCCATGAGGCATCCAACCCAGGCGTGTGAAAGCAGCAGAGAAGCTAAAACTTAAGATCACGTTCAGCGACATGGCTGCAATTCCGATCAGGACAGGGGTTTTGGTATCGTGCAGGGCGTAAAACGCCCGGGCAAGGATTTCAACCATGGCATGTCCGACCAGGCCAATTCCATACCAAAGTAAAGCCCAGGCAACCAGTTTTGTAGAGTACGAGGTGAATTCTCCCCGTTGGTAGAGAATTGTTATGATGGGTTTCCGAAGAAGAACCAGTCCTATGCTGGCAGGAATTGACAACAGCAAAATACCCCTTAACGTTGCCGAGAGTGAATTTCTCATCTCCGCCAGCTTGTTTTTGGCTACCTGGATAGAAAAAGTCGGAAGCGCGGCAGTAGCGATGGATTGAGCTATTGCCGCCTGGGGCATCAGCATCAAGGTGAAAGCGATTGTTATTGCTGTCACGCTGCCTCCTGGCTGCAGGGATGCCAACCTGACATTGATCCAGAAATTTAACTGGACAACCGCGACACCCAGAAACCTGGGACCCATTAACCTGGCAACTTCACGAACATCTGGTGTTTTTAGACCCAGGGTAGGTGTATAAACAGCCCTCTGTTTGAATAATAGGGGCAGCTGGAGGATCAAATGCAGCGCAGCGCCTATCAGCACTCCCCAGGCCAGACCCTGGATGCCCATTTTGGGAGATAACACAGTCACACCAAAGATCATTCCGATTTGATACATCGATGGTGTCAATGCCGGGATAAAGAACACCTGGTGTGAATTGAGAATACCCATCACCAGGCCGCTTAATCCAAACAGAACTGCCGAGGGCAGCATCAGCCTGACCAGGGAAATTGTGAGAGCTTCTTTAGCAGGGTCAGCTGCAAAACCAGGAGCAAGTAGATGCCTGACAACCTGGGGGGCAAATAGTGCGGATAGAGCTGCGATCACTGTCAGAGTGATCAATACCAGGTTGGTTATTGAGGAAGCCAGTTTCCAGGCATCCTGGCGTTTTTCCTTTGCCAGCAAACTTGTAAAGGCGGGAATGAATGCTGAACCCAGCGCACCGCCAGCTACCAGGTTAAACAGGGTTTCAGAGATGCGGTTGGCTGCGTTAAATGCTTCCATTGCATCCGAAGTGCCGAAGGCGTTGGCAACCAGGATTTGTCTGATCAGCCCCGTGATATTACTGATAATAAAAGCTGCTGTGACCAGGCCTGCTGCCCGGGCAATTTGGCGGTTTGCTGAGAACGAATCATGGGATCCTGTATCTGTGCTCACAATCAAGGATTATAACATCACCCCCTTCCCGGTTCTTAGATGAAATATCTGCCCGTATGCTATAATCCTCCTGAATTCGCGGAAAGCAATCCGAGTTATTTCTATCATGAAATTGAATTGAATAAGGTGATCTGATGTTAGAAAAAATCGTCCGTCTGGTGGGAGGAGACCCCCATCAAAAGGTATTAGTAGAGTTATCGGCAGAAGTAACACTGATAAATGACCTCGAACTGGAATATGAAGGATACAGCGAGGAGGAATTACGGGGAAAAACCAATCAATTCCGCCTTCGTTTAGCAACGGGTGAGAACCTTGATGATATTCTGCTGGAAGCTTTTGCTGCCGTGCGAGAAGCCAGCAAGAGAACGATTGGCCAGAGGCATTTTGATGTCCAGATGATCGGTGGAATTGCTATGCACCGCTGTTTTGTGGCGGAAATGAGAACTGGTGAAGGAAAAACCCTGGCAGCTACTCTCCCATTGTATCTAAACGCACTCAATTTATCACCTGAATGGATGGAAAAGGCCAGGAAAAACTGGGGAGAGGATCCAGAGACCTGGAAATTTGAACCCCTGGGCGATCTACCTGTTGGCCGGGGAGTTCACCTGATAACAGTCAATGATTATCTGGCTCGCCGAGATGCGCGCTGGATGGCGCCCATCTACAGCTACCTGGGATTAAGTATTGGCGTGCTGCAAATGGCAGCCAGGACTGAGCATGGGAAAAAGGCTTTCCTGGTCAATCTTGAGAATAAATCACCCCAGGAAGATCGCAATCAACTGGATATGGTGCTCAGGGATATTACTTATCAGGCAGATATTGTTTATGGAACCAATAATGAATTTGGTTTTGATTACCTGCGGGATAATATGACCATGCAGCTGGAAAATAAGGTGCAGCGCGGACATCATTATGCCATCATCGATGAAGTTGATAATGTCTTGATCGATGAAGCCCGAACGCCGCTGATCATATCCGGTCCATCCCATGATGATCCTGAGTGGTTCCGCCGTATGGCGAAAGTTGTCAAGCGTTTAATCCCTGAAGATTATGAGATCAGCATCCGTGATCGGAACATCACGCTTACTCCCCTCGGCGAAATGCATGTTGAGGAGCTCCTGGGTCAACCCCTGGGGGATCCAGACCGCCCGGAAGACATCACCACTGAACAGGCCCGATTGCTAGGTTATCTTGAGCAAGCGCTGCGGGCTGAGTTTATTTTCAAGAAGAATAAAGATTACCTGGTCCAGGCAGGTAAAGTTGTTATTGTTGACGATTTTACAGGAAGATTGATGCCGGGACGTCGTTGGTCTGATGGACTGCACCAAGCTGTTGAAGCCAAGGAAAACGTTAAAGTGCAGGGTGAAAATGTCACCTACGCCACCATAACCATTCAGAATTATTTCCGAATGTACGAAAAACTTTCAGGAATGACGGGAACCGCAGTAACGGAATCCGAGGAATTTAACGAAATCTATGGTTTAGATCCGATTGCAATTCCAACCAACCTGGATTTTATAGCTGCCCAGGAAGACACATCCCTGGTTACTTTGAAAGGCAAAGAACCTGATTCGGGATTTGAATACACATATTATTCAGATAAAAATGATCCTGAAAAACACCCCCTTTACTGGAAGCGGAAGGATTTTTCAGATTTAATTTATATTAGTGAGGAAGCCAAATTACGGGCGATCGCTGAAGAGATTTTGACATTCCATGTGTTTGGAAGACCTCTTTTGGTTGGCACAACCTCGGTTGAAAAATCTGAACAATTATCCAATCGGCTTGATGGACCATCCATTCGCACGCTGGCTTATACTTTAATGATTCGAGAAAGCTGGCTGAGAAAACATGATCGGTATCCTGACGGGCGTAGAATACTTGAACTCCAACCACTCAACATTCCCCTAAACGACTTAAAACTGGGGCATTTGCGTAACCTGGTGAAGCAGTTAGAGCTTGATCTGGAATTAAATGTCAATGATCCGGAAAACCTTCAGCTGCTGCTGGAGATCCTGGAACTGGACCCAGATTACCAGGAGAGGTTAGCCCAAGTGTTAAAGCGTGGAGTCAATCATAATGTTCTCAACGCCCGAAGACATACTGAAGAGAGTCAGATCATTGCCGGTGCGGGAGCTTTTAGTGCAGTGATGATTGCCACCAGTATGGCCGGTCGTGGTGTGGATATTAAACTGGGTGGAGAATTGGCAGAGGAAATTACATCTGATGTAGTGCGGGTTCTCAATCGGGCAGGACATAAAGATCCATTTGAATTATCCTTTTCGGACCAGGAAAAACTAATCAAGCAACTTTCCCCAGAAGATTATGGGATCTATGATACAGAAATAAACTTTTTCCTTCAGCACATGAAGGATAAGGAACAAGTTAAAGTTCTTGGCGGCTTGCATGTGATAGGTTCAGCGCGCCATGAAGCCAGGAGAATTGACAACCAGCTCAGAGGTCGGGCAGCTCGCCAGGGAGATCCGGGGTCGTCGCGTTTTTACCTTTCCATGGAAGATGACTTAATGGCGCGTTTTGGGGGACAGCAAATGGAAGCCTTGATGACTCGACTGCAAGTTGATGAATCCATGCCTATCGCCAATCCCCTGGTAGATCGGGTAGTTGAACAATCTCAAAACCGGGTGGAAGGGGCGAATTTTGACGTTAGAAAACATTTGCTGGAATACGACGATGTGTTAAATACACAGCGCGCAATGATCTACCAGCAGCGCGATCGTGTATTTCAGAAAGAGGATCTTTCAGCGGATGTTCTGGAAATGCTTCGGACTGAGGTTTCCGAACGGGTTGCCAGTGCAATCCTGGAAAAAAACAGTTCAGATGACATTGGAAGCACCTGGCGATTACTTGCCTGGTTGTCTCAGACTCAACCAACATTGTCTTTCCAGAACCGACAAGTTCCTTCATATACAATGCAATTGATCATCAACGAAATTCACAGCAAGAATTTTGAGCTGTCGAAATCCCAGGTCCGTACCGCCCTGATAGAAATTGGGAAAAAAGTTCTGGCAGCGGAAGGGGAGTATGTCCTGGATGCTGTTGGTAGAATCCTGGAAGATCGCCAGTTCAGGTTCGTAGACCAACTTGAAGATCGCCTGGAAGCCCTGGATACTTTCCTGGAAGGGCTTTCCTACGGCAGTGAAGAACCCTTGAATCCTCAAACCGTTTTCGCGGAATTAAAGGATTTGGTGAGAACCCGTTTTGAACTAAATCCCTCCCAGATCAAAGAACTCGTAGATGGACCCGGTGAGGACCTTAGGGAAGAATTGGGATCACAGCTGGAATCCCAGCTGAAGAATGTTGAGTTTACGCGGCTGTTAGGGGGAGTGGAACGTTTATTAGGATCTGCTCTGGAGGGAGATGAAATTCCCGTTGCTGATCTGGATTGGGAGTCGATCAGTGGTTTAGTTGAAGAGAGGGTTAAATCTCAGTTCGCGAACCGTTTGGCAGCATATTTTGAGGACCCTGATGATTCCCGGATCGCTAAAAGTATTGATGCAGGTTTAAATGAAGTTTCTGGTACTCAGTTATCAGAATCGGATGTAGTCAGGATCTTGGGTTTAATGGCAGAAGGCCGGAGGGCTGCATTTGATAAAAAGACCCATAAACGCGTCTGGTTGAGGACACAGCGTTTGCGATATACCTTCTATGCTGCTGATCTAATGGATCAGATGAACCCGGATGATATCGAATTGAGTGTTCTGTCTCATTTGGAGATGGCCAGAGACCAATTACAACAAGCCTGGGGCGCTAACGAAATCCTAAGATTGCGGGAAACCCGCCTTTCTTTGATAGAAGACAAATTCAAGGAAATGATTAAGGAACGATTTAGCAAGGATGACTATCAAAAATTTGCAAACCAAACAATTGAAAACTTATCCGAGAATTACCAGGATTATATCCGGGAAATTCTGGGCGCCTCTGCCATGAGCAATATTTACAGAGAGTTATTCCTGCGGGTAATATCTGAACTCTGGGTGGAATATCTCACCGAGATGGAAGCTCTCCGGGTAGCAATTGGGCTGGAGGCATATGCCCAGAGAGATCCCCTGGTTCAGTACAAATCTCGCGGTTTTGAAATGTTTCAACAGCTGATGGAAGATATGCGCGGGGGAGTAATCAATCGCATGTTTACCTTCCAACCCAGGGAATATCACTCGGATCCAGGCTGGTGTTGAGGAAGACAAAAAGACCCCCAAAAGCGCTTAAAAAGAGATAATTCGGGTTCATCAATTTCTGACCTCTCCAATTTGGAGAGGTCTCTTTTTTTGGAAGCCAAATTAATCAGGTACAATAAAAAAAAGTCATTTTCAGGTATTAAACAGGTTGTAGATGACGGAAAGGACAATACCCGAAGCATCTGAATATTTCAGGAATCTGCCCAAAGTGGAGCTTCACCGCCATTTGGAGGGATCCTTACGTGTTCCGACAATGATGGAAATCGTCAGGGCGCATGACCTGGATGTAAAAAACACCGGATATTTACGGCCGCTCGTTCAGGTTGAGCATGAGGATCCCTTATACATTTGAAAATTTCCTGTCCAAGTTTGGCACATTACGCCTGTTCTATAAATCTCCTGATATTATCAAACGGGTCACCTGGGAAGCTATTGAGGATGCAGCCCGGGATAATGTCCGATACCTTGAGCTACGCTTTACTCCCGTAGCACTCAGTCGGGCGGAAGGATTTCCTATGGCCCAGGTAGTGGATTGGGTTATTGAAAGCGTTCAGGAGGCTTCCGCAGAGTTTGAAATCCTGGTCCGATTAATTATCAGTATCAATCGCCATGAGAGCACTGCCCAGGCTGAGAAGGTCCTGGATATTGCTCTGGAAAGGGTGGACCGGGGCATTGTTGGAATTGATCTGGCAGGCAATGAAAAAGAGTTTTCAGCAAAACCATTCCAGGATTTATTTTCCAGAGCCCGGCAGCACGGTTTGTCGATCACAATTCACGCCGGGGAATGGGGCGGGGCAGAAAATGTCCGCCAGGCGATAGAATCTCTGGGTGCTGATCGAATTGGTCATGGTATTCGGGTTTTAGAAGATCCAGATATAGTTGCATTGGCCCGGGAACGGGGAACCTTATTTGAAGTCTGTGTAACCAGTAATCATCATTCAGGTGCAGTTGAGACCTTACTGGATCATCCCATCCGGCGAATGATACAAGAGGGTTTAAATGTGTCTATCAATACTGATGATCCCAGTATCTCGCGGATCAGTTTATCCACCGAGTACCAGACCATTCACGAACAATTTGGAATGCCAATAGAAGTATTGGCTGAACGAGTGCAGGCTGCTGTGAAGGGAGCATTTATCCCGGCTGAATTGCGTATGCGATTAGGGGCTAAGATAGCTGAGGATTTTCGGTTGGCGCTTGAGGACCAATAGAGTTATTATGCCCGGTTTCTTTCCCATTCCTTGACGGATTCGTCAATAATCTGACGCACTTCTGGATCTGGAATTTCCTCGACATCATCATAAGAATCTAATCCCACCCAGAATCTGATCTCTTTATTGTGGTTTTCCATCATATGGATCCCTTTGCCTGCCATTGGAGATCCGACAAGTTTCTTTTGCAGAATGTCATTTACCTCATCGACCACACTGAGCATTTTCCCTTCATCAATTTCATCTTCGTCCTCATCCTCAATTTCTGGGATAACGTCCACAGGAGGAGGGAGAACTTCAGCTGCTGGAGGGGGTTCTGGTTCAGGGGACTCATCCTCCTGAACTGTGATCAGGTTCAAAATATCGCTGGGCAGTTGATCTTTATCCAGGTATTTTCCATCCAGATCATAAACAGGCGATTTGCCTTCTTCTCTCCAGACCTGGAGGATTAATTGGGAATCAGGACTGGGCTTGCGAACCTCGGGTAAAGATTGACCTGCCGGATCTTGGTCAACCTGGTCCGGTGACGGCTCTTCTTTTTTTGTCAGAGTTCTAGTGAGGGGAGTATCCAGTGACAGCAGGAACAGACCCAGAAAAAAACCTATCGCAAGTGCGAAAAGTACAATAAAGATTAACAATACAGTTTGCATAGATGCTCCTTCTTACCCCGGAGGCATTTGACAGTTTGGGCAAAAGTATGTTGACCGTTGTGCAATCTTAATCCGTTTTATCGGAGATTGACAATTCTTACAAGGTTCTCCCTCTAAATTATACACTGAGAGATACTTCTGGTAATCCCCTCCTTGATACATCCAGTCGATACTGGAACCCTGGTTTTGGATTGCTTCCAATAAAACTTCCCGGATGCTTATCCATAACTTATGTACTTCACGGGAGGCCAGCGAATCGGTTTTGGTCGCGGGATGCAGATTCGCTCGGTGTAAAGCTTCGTCGGTATATATATTCCCTAATCCAGCGATCATTTCCTGGTCCAGCAGGAAATATTTAAGCCCCCTGGAGCGGCTTCCTAGAATTTCCTGGAATTGTTCGGGTGTAAAGTCGTCACTGAGCGGTTCAGGTCCCAGGTTCGCCAAGAAATCCTCTTGGTCTGAGGTTAACCATACCCTTCCAAATTTCCGGATATTGTTAAATGCCAGGCGATAAGGATCAGTAAAGTTAAGGATCAAGCGATAATGTTTACCGAGTGGATTGGTTTTTTCTTCAACAATGATTTCCCCGCTCATCCGGAGATGAATGATCAGGGCATCTTTCGCCAGCTGGATGATCAGATTTTTTCCCCGCCGGCCGACACCGGTCACAAACTGACCTTGAATGCGCTCGTTAAACTCTTGGGGGGTAGGAGAAGCTAGAGTGCCCTCCCACAGCAGATCGGCCTCACGATCTTTTTTCCCAGGATGGATGGAGCCCCGGAATTTCCTTGAAGCAGATGCCTGCGAAATGTTTCAACTTCTGGTAATTCCGGCATGGATTTTACTCGTCAAACATCTCGCCGACGCTGCGGCCTTCATGGGCCCTGCGGATTACTTCACCCAGGAGAGGTGCAATATCAAGGATATCCACGGTACGGTTTTTCTTCAGCGTTTTAAGATCTGAGGGAGGGATGGGTACTGTGTTGGTTGTGATCAAATGTGTGATTGGCGATGCAGCCAGTTTATCAACCGCTTTGATGTGAAAATACTGAGTGGACAAAGACCGAATAAATGCTCCTGGCGCCATTCTCTTTTGCCAATCTTGCTGCTTCAGCCATTGAGCCGCCGGTATCGACCTCGTCGTCGACAATGATGACATCTCTGTCATTTGTATCTCCGATTAATGACAAAGCTTCAGCACCGTTGCCTTTAGCCTTTCTTCGTTTTTCGATGAAGGCTATAGGAACCCTCTAGCTCGGCTGCCAGGTTTCGCCCCTTTTTCGCGAATCCCAGGTCGACAGTCAGCACCACAGGATCCTTCATGTTTGGGAGGAATTTCTTTTAAGTGATCCTTGAGCAGGTGAAAGGCAGTCAGGACATCTCCGGGTATGGAAAAGAATCCCTGGATCTGGCCTGCATGCATATCCATGGTCATGTAGCGATCTGCGCCTGCGATTTCGATCATGTCAGCGACCAATCTGGCCGTGATCGGAACCCGGGGTTTATCCTTTCTTTGTCTGACCGGGTATAGCTCAAAGTGTGGGATAACCGCTGTAACTCTCCTGCCGAATCCAACCGGAGAGTTTGCAGTGTTATCAACAGTTCCATTAAATTGCGGTGGACCGGGCCTGGATGTATTCTGGATCAGAGTAAACATCCTGTCCCCGGACACTCTTATGGAGCCTGACCCAAAGGTTCTCATTGGGATACTCAATAATATCCCTCCCGCTGCAGGGGATATGGAGATAATCCGCTATGCCCTGAGCTACCCCGGGAATTGCAGTGCCGGCAAACAGTTTGATCTCCCCATACATTCCGCTGTTATTAACGATTACATGTGACATTTCCAGATCCTTTTTTAGTTTCCTTGCCATTCTGATTGCAGCACACTCATAATCATAACATCTACATATTTTCCTTCTAGATATTGTCCCTGGCGGTATTTTCCTTCGTGAACAAAACCGGCTTTTTCATATGACCGAATGGCTCTAGGATTGGTTTCAAACACCCTGAGCCAGATCCTGTTTAAATTCAAATTATCGAATCCATGCTGGACAAACAACTGCATAACCCGGGTACCAAAACCCTGATCCCAATATTGTCTTCTCCCCGATGTGAATGCCAATTTCAGCCACTCGATTTTGCCAGTCTATCCCAAATAAACCACCATTACCTACGAAAACCCACTTATCTTTACCGGGATCGGGTTGGATCTCAATTGCCAGGGTGGCGTTCGTATGGGGATCGTTTTAACATGTTCTCGAACCATTCCTCTTCTTCAGCCATTGATAAAGGCAGGACCAATGATAACCCCAGGCGCACTTCCGGATCATTAAGCCATTTCACGTAGAATGGGTAAATCATCTTTTTCAATTGCTCTCAATCGAATCTGGTCGCCGATGATCATATCCCGGCTCCTTTTAATAATACCTCCACAGCTTTGCCCGGTGAAGTTTTCCGGGTAATTACTTTGGAAAGGACTTTCTGATATTCATCTTCAGAAATGGAGGACTCCCAGTGAGTTCTTAGTGCTTCGCCCAGTAGATTTTCCAACTCGTTTTTCAGTCGGGCAGCTTCTCTGATCTGCCACTCTCCACTCCTGTGCAGATAATCCCGATGGGCAGAAATCTGTTGTATTAGTTCACCAATGCCTTCCCCCAGTTGTTGAAACAGTAGGAAGCACAGGGGGTACCCAGGAGATGGATTGCTCTTCTGGATCCGGCAGGTCGAGGGCCATCATTTCCCCGTGATGGGTTATCTGATCATTCTGGGGATGGGCATGGGATAGCATGGCCCGCAAAGCCCGGAGGGAATTATCTGCTCCGGGTTTATCAGCCTTATTCACAACCAGGATGTCAGCGATTTCCAGGATGCCGGCTTTGATGGTCTGGATTTCATCGCCCAATCCGGGCGCTTCAACAACAATGGTGGTATGGGCCAGGGAGGCTATTTCAACTTCAGATTGGCCGGCACCAACGGTTTCGATCAATATAATTTCAAATCCGGCCGCATCAAACACCTGGACTAACCCCGCTGTGGTTGAGGCCAGACCTCCCAGGGAACCCCGGGAAGCCATGGATCTGACGAATATACCTGGATCACCGGCAAGGTCTTGCATTCTTACTCGATCACCCAACAAGGCTCCTCCGCTGAACGGACTGGAAGGGTCAATTGCGATAATTGCTACTGAGGGAGGATCCTGCCCCTGGTCCGGGTTCCTGAGTTTTAAAACAAGCTGGTTTACCAGGGTAGACTTGCCAGTTCCCGGAGCTCCGGTGACTCCAATGAGATGAGCTTTACCAGTATGGGGAAATATCTCTTCGAGGATTTGTTTTCCCTCGGAAGTATTGTTTTCTATCTGAGTAAGGGCGCGGGTAAGAGCAAGCCGGTCCCCGTTCAGGACATCTTGGACTCGGGTTATTGGCATGCTTTACGGATATCTTCTATGATCAGCTGAGTGGATGTACCGGGCCCGTACATGCCGTCAACTCCCAGTTTAATTAACTTCTGTTTATCTTCGTCGGGAATTATTCCACCCAGGAAGAGTTTTACATCGCTGAGGCCCTGTTCATCCAGTAATTTCAGCACTTTGGGCACCAGGGTCATATGTGCCCCGGATAAGATTGACAGCCCAACCACCTGGACATCTTCCTGGAGGGCTGCTTCAGTGATCATTTCTGGTGTTTGTCTTAAACCAGTGTAGATCACTTCCATGCCAGCGTCGCGCAGAGCCCTGGCGACAACCTTTGCACCTCTATCATGGCCATCAAGCCCGGCTTTTGCGATTAATACCCTGATCTTTCTTTGAGAATCTCCCATTCTTCCTCCAGAGTGCCTGGGTCTAAAAAAATTATACCCCAAAGGGTGGGGCAGGGCTTTGGTGAAAGTTAGGGGACCTTGCCTGGCAGCTTATATTTCGATCTTCAGGCTGACTGGACAGTGGTCGGATCCCATGACATCGTCATGAATGATGACATCTTCCACATAATCGACCAAAGCATCTGAGATCAGGAAATAATCCAGACGCCAACCCACGTTTCTCTCCCGGGCATTCATCCTGTAAGTCCACCAGGTATATTGTTCCCGGTCCGGGTAGAGCTCCCGAAATATATCCTTAAATCCATGATCGAGGTAAATGTCGATCCATTCCCGCTCTTCTGGCAGGAAGCCAGTATTGCCCTGATTGGCTATGGCGTTGCGTAGGTCAATTTCCTGATGGCAGGTATTAAAATCTCCGCAGATGATGATTTTTTCCCCCCGGGCATGGGCTTCGTCACAAATTTCCAGCAGTTCCTGGTAAAAATCGAGCTTATAACCAACTCTGGATAAATCCCTGCCGCCGTTGGGAAAGTAGATATTAAAGAGTCTGAATTCGGGCATCAGGGTTTGGATGACCCGTCCTTCAACATCAAAGCGGGGGATGTCCAACCCCAATTCGCTAGCTGATGGTTCTCCTTTGAAGAAGGTGGCGACACCGCTGTAACCGGCTTTTTCGGCAGGATTCCAGACCGGATGCCGTTTTTCGAGGTTTTCCTGTTGAGGGCCAGTCAGTTGATCTGGCCGGGCACGGACTTCTTGCAGGCAAAGCAGATCCGGGTCGTGTTTTTCCCACCATTGATCGGCGCCATTTTTGAAAGCTGCCCTAATTCCATTGACGTTCCAGGTAGTAATCGTGAACATTTTCTGATTGTAACAGATGCGGGAGAACTCCGAGGTCATAACAACCTCAAAGGTCTCTTCAGGTAAGATTAACGAACTGAAAATCATCAATAGATTGTGGTGAAAAAGTTATTTCTCCTTCTGTTTCTCTCCTCCTTAGTAGCGGCGTGTGGGCAAAATAGCTCACACGCCGTTGCTTTTCCGACGCCGGAAATTTACCGGCTGAAACCGGGTGAACTCATTCTGGCAGCTCTTGAAGATGATATTCCGCCAATCCAGGCAGAAGTTTCGAATTTCGTGCCGGCTGAGAAGGCGGATCTGGAAGATCTGGAATTAATCGTTGGCCTCCTTATTAGTGGAAAATCCAGAGCCTATCCTGTCCGCCTTCTGAGTCTGCATGAAGTGGTAAATGACCAAATTGATGGGGATTTCTTTGCGGTAACCTGGTGTCCTCTATGTTTCACCGCAATTGTCTATAATCGAGTTATTGAAGATAAGCTGTTTTCTTTTCGAGCCTCGGGATATTTACTCAACGATAACCTTGTTTTAATTGACCATCCAACTAATACCCTCTGGAGTCAGCTCCTTGGGCAGGGGATAAAAGGTGCTCACCGGGGAACATTGTTGGAGGTCCTCCCCTCAACAATCTCTCCCTGGGGTGTATGGAAAGAAGCTTACCCGGAAACCATGGTTCTCTCTCCAAAAACCCTGGGTTATGTTGATGATATTTATGATCCCTATACAGGCTATTACTCCAGTGGAGCTGCTGGTTTTGGGAGCGCTGGAGATCCTGATCAAAGACTGCCTGGAAAATCCCTGATCGAAGGGATAAGTCTGGGAGATTATCAAATCGCTTTTCCTCTGGAAATTCTTCAGGAACAGAAGATCATTCAACACCAGTTTGAATCTTATCCCCTGGTTGCCCTTTATTCAGAACTGCAAGGGACGAGCCATATTTATTTGCGGCAAATCAATGGGGACGACTTGGATTTTGATCTGAACGAAGCCGGGGATTTGCTAATTGATAAACAAACCGGATCTACCTGGGATATCCTCACCGGTATTGCTATTGATGGTCCCTATCAGGGTCAGCAGCTTCAGCGTCTACCTTCACAGCTGGTATATTGGTTTGCCTGGACGAGTTTTTACCCTGAGACAGGATTATATAACCCTCGCTG
>PVMK01172644.1_pt1 | contig 32594 bp, 27 predicted proteins | sample 1853481 | NCBI WGS metagenome assembly PVMK01 (sample SAMN08533507, study PRJNA380276) | Marine sediment metagenome, whole genome shotgun sequencing project.
ATGCTGCGCCGGTCCGACGACGCAATCGGCCACCTCGAGCAGGCACTCGTGCTTGCACCGGGTATGGTAAGTGTGGAGCGCAGTTTGGCGCAGGCGCTGCTGCTCGCCGGGCGTGGCGAAGATGCCGATCGGGTGATCGAGCAGGGTTTCGCGCGCAGCCCGCAGCGCAAACAACTGCTGGCTGCTGCGGAGCACCAACGCGCGGGACGCTACCGGGAAAGCGAGCCACTGTTGCGCAAAGTGCTTGCCGCAGAGGCGGATGAAGTGAACGCGATGCGCATGCTGGCGCGGGTTGCCGAGGAGGCCGGGCATCTGGGTGAAGCCGAGCGGCTGCTGCGGCGTGCCATCAAGCTGAAACCAGGATTCGACGACGCGCGGCTCAACCTGGCACGCGTGCTGAAGGACAATGACCAACTCGAGGAGGCGGTCAACTGCACCGCTCAGGCAACGCTTGTCAGCCCGCGCAATCCGCTCGCGCATTATCTGCATGCGAGCATGCTTGCGCTGTTTCGGCGCTATGAGGAAGCGATCGAGGCCTACCGCGAATCCATCCGTTTACGGGCGCACAATCCCGCGGCGTGGTTGGGGCTGGGGAATCTGCTGAAGACACTGGGCCGTCAGGAAGAGAGCATAGCGGCCTACCGCGAGGCGCTGCTTCTGCGGCCCGGTTTCGGTGAAGTGTGGTGGAGCCTGGCGAACCTCAAGACGTTTCACTTCAGCGACACCGAGCTTGCCGCGATAGAGCAGGGTCTCCAAGATGCGGCAGAAGACGATGATGACCGGGTGCATTTCCTGTTCGCACTCGGCAAGGCGCTGGAGGATCGGGGTGATTTCAACGCCGCGTTCGTGCACTACGCCGAGGCAAACAGCATCCGTCGAATGCACGTGTTGTATGACCCGGTCGATACCGAGGACAAGCACGAGCGCATCCGCGACACATTCAGCGCGGAAGTCCTCGCCACGACGGTGGCGCCGCCTGCGGATGAACCGGTGCCGATCTTCATTGTCGGTCTGCCGCGATCGGGCTCGACTCTGTTGGAGCAGATCCTCGCCAGCCATCCTCTGGTCGACGGGACTGCGGAACTTCCGGATGTGGCTCGTGTGATAGCGGAAATATCGCGCCGCCAGGCGGACATGCGCTATCCGGAGGCGGTGACACGACTGGATGCACCGGAACTGCAGAAACTCGGCTTGATGTATCTGCAGCGCACGCGCCGCCACCGCAGCGGAAAACCATTCTTCACCGACAAGATGCCGAACAATTTTCCCAGCATTGGCCTGATCCATCTCATTCTGCCGCAGGCGCGGATCATCGACGCACGTCGTCATCCGTTCGACAGCCTGCTTGGCTGCTACAAGCAGCATTTTGCACTGGGTCAGAGCTTCACTTACGATCTGCAGGAACTGGGCGAGTTCTATCTCGAATACCGGCGCATCATGGAGCACTGGCATGCGGTGCTGCCGGGCCGGGTGCTGGAACTGCGCTACGAGGACATGGTGCGCGAACAGGAGGATATGACGCGGAGGCTGCTCGACTACTGTGGGTTGCCGTGGGATCCGCGCTGCCTGCGATTCCATGAAACGGAGCGGGCGGTGCACACCGCGAGCTCGGAGCAGGTGCGGCAGCCGCTCTACGACAGTTCCGTTAACCACTGGCGGAACTTCCGCGAACAACTGGCGCCACTGGTGGAGGTGATTGGCCCCGCGATCGAAGCCGAGGGCTGGTCTGTTAATTGAAGTGTCGGCGCACGCATCGGCAGCAGATCATGGACATATGAAAGCAGTCTTGCTTTTAACGTTCAGCGCATGTTAGTTTTTTGGTATCGGGCATGTCAGTGGCTGTTCGCAGTGACCACCGGCCGGGGCCGCGCAGCCACCACAAAATCGAGGGCAACACAATGGGCTACATTCTACGTTCAGCGGCTTATCGGTCGACGCGCCGTGGGTCTGCGGCGCAGTTCGGGAGGCTGCTAGCGCTGCTGCTTGTGTTTCTCGTGACCGCGCAGACTTCTCTCGGCGCTGATCGCGGCGACGACATCGTCATGCAAGAAGCCTGGATCCCGATGCGCGATGGCGTGCGTCTTGCCGCGGACGTCTATTTCCCCAGAGGAAGAGAAACGGGTGCGGAACAATCCGGCGAAGCGCTGCCGGTGCTGTTGGAATACCTGCCGTACCGCAAGACCGAGAGCCGCGCCTCCAGGCTCGCGCTGTACTCCTATTTCATCCGGCGCGGCTACGTCGTAGCCCGCGTTGACATCCGCGGCACGGGCAACAGCGAGGGCCACCTCGTCGAGTACGAGTACAGCGAACAGGAGCAGCAGGACGGCGAGGACGCGATCGCCTGGCTCGCGGGGCAGCCCTATGCGAGCGGCAAGGTCGGCATGTTCGGGTTGTCCTGGGGCGGTTTCAATTCCATTCACATGGCGATGCGCAACCCGCCTGCGCTCAAGGCGATCGTGGCGATCATGGCGGCCGATGACTTGTACGAGGACGATGTGCACTTCATCGACGGAGGCATGCACGTCGACTCCTATGAAATACTGCTGGACCTTGCGAACGCGATGCCCGGGGCGCCGGACTACCTCATCGACGAGGACTACTTCCGTAACCGCTTCGACACGCCGCCCTGGCTGCCCCTGTACAAGCGTCAGCCGCGCGCCGGCCCGTTCTGGGATCGAACGGCTCCGAAGGCCCATTTCGACGCAATCCGCATCCCCACTTTTCTGATCGGCGGCCTGCTGGATGGCTACCGCGACAGCATTCCTCGAATGCTCCAGCACCTGCAGGCGCCGGTGAAGGCGATCATGGGTCCCTGGGCGCATTCCTGGCCGAACTTGGCCTACCCGCAGCCCGCGATCGAGTGGCGCCACGAAGCGGTGCGCTGGTTCGATTACTGGCTGAAGGACGAGGACACCGGGATCATGGCGGAGCCGCGCTTCGCCGTGTACGTGCGGAACTGGCATCCGCCGCTCACGGACCTTGAGACCGTGCCCGGCGAGTGGCGCTGGGAAGAAGGCTGGCCTATCGAGCGCATCCGCATGCGAACGCTCTATCCGCGCGCCGACCGTGGCCTCGGTGACGCGGTGCCCGCGGGCGAGGCCCAGACGCAAACGCTCGACTATGTACCTACCAGCGGTGCCGAGGCGGGCGGACCGGTCATGTGGTGGGGCGATCCCACGCCGGACCAGCGCCCCTCGGACGCCTTCGGGCTGGTGTACGAGACCGAGCCGCTTACGGAGGACCTGGAGATCCTTGGTTTCCCCCGGGCCTATCTCAATGTGAGCTCCAGCGCGCCGGTCGCGAACTGGTTCGTAAGACTATCGGATGTCGCGCCAGGTGGAGCCGTCAGCCTTGTGGCCGGGGCCGGATTTAACGGCACGCACCGCGAGTCTTCGCACTCGCCGACGCCGCTGGTGCCGGACGCCGAGGTGGCGTTGGACATCGATATGCACTTCACCTCCTGGGTGTTTCCTGCCGGCCACCGGATGCGACTGGTGGTGAGCAACGCGCAGTGGCCGATGATCTGGCCGACGCCCGCAGTGATGAGCACAAGCTTGCGTCTCGGCGGGCGCGAACCCACGCGACTCGAAGTGCCGGTGGTGCCCGCCGCCGAGCGCCCCGTACCCGTGTTCCTCCCGCCTGCGGAGGATCCCGTATTGCCGGGCTTCGAACCGCTCGAAACCGGAACCTCCTCAGGCTACGGTGAGATCACCTCGATTCAGCGCTTCCCCGTCACTCGCAGCACTCGTGTCGTCGCCGAAGGCGGTGGTGGTAGCCACTACCCCTGGGGTATCTCGCGTTCCACCGAGTCGATCATTCACGAGACGAGTGATGCACATCCCGAGGTCACGTCGGTGACAGGTGAGCACGCAACGACAGTGGAGTTGCCAGGGCGCGTGCTCCGTTGGGAAGGCAGCACGCGCCTGGAGAGCGACAGCGAGAACTTCCACTACTCCTACACTCGCCGCCTGTTCCAGGACGGCAAGCTGCTTCGCGAGAAGAGTTGGGCCGAGACGATACCACGGGATCACCAGTAACAATGGGCCGCAATCACGGCGATGGTGCGTGCGGGTCGTGAAAACGTTCCGGCAGGCCGTGCAAGGCAAAGCGTTTACCGTTACCGCTGACCTGACGCTTCAGAGTCATTCGGATGCGGACGATGTCGCCCGTCAAGTTGACCTGCTGGGCCCTTGGGTGGACGCCATCCAGGTCACCGACAATTCCTGGAGTGAGGTGCAAATGTCCGCCGTGGCAGCGGCCGCCCTGGTGCTGCGCCAAGGCGTCGATCCGATTGCTGTTTTGACTTGCCGCGACCGCAATCGGATTGCCTTGTGCAGCGATCTGCTGGGCTTGCGGGCACTGGGTGTGACCAGCGTCGTGCTGTTGCGCGGCCTTGAGATTCCAAAAGACCACCCGGACGAGACCAATATGGTATTTGATGTCTCAAGCCGCGAACTAGTCGCAATGGCGGCTGGCCTGGGGGATCTTGATCCTCCTGTGCCGGACAAAGAGTTCTTTATCGGTATCGGCGCCCGAGTCCTGCGACCTGCAAATGGATGGGCCGCCAAGTCACTTAAAGAAAGGTCCAGCGCGGGTGCACGATTTCTGCAGACACAATTGTGTTTCAACCTGGATATGCTGCGCCAATATATGCAGTGTCTGGTTGCAAAGCATTTGACCTGGAATTTTTCAGTGATTGTGTCATTGGCACCGCTGCTATCAGCGGACAAGGCCCAATGGCTGAAAAAGAACCTCAGTGGATCACGTATTTCCAGCGCGGTGATCGGTCGCCTGGAAAAAGCGCTGGACCCGGAACGGGAAGGTATAGAAATCTGCGCGGAGTTAATGCGGGAAATCGCACAGATTCCAGGCGTCACCGGCGTCAATCTGATGACTATGGGAAATCCTGAGAGTATCAGGGATGCGATTATGGCGTCGGGATTGCGCTGAAGCCGGATGCGGGAAATCCGCACGGCCGGTTCGATGTGCGGGGTGTGGAAACGGAGTAGCAGGGCTGGCTAATCGCACCTGTTACCACCGCGCCACATCTCGACTCTACCATTGTCCGCCTCTGATTACAGGTGCTCCAGGATCAGCTCCTGCACGTTCACCCTGGCCTTGATACGCGCGCAAATCAGGTAGGAGCCCACCAGCTTGCGGTGCAGGAATACCGTCTCGGGTGGCGGGGTTTTCAGCTCGTCCTTGCGGCTTTTCATCATTATTTCCATGCCGGCGTCGCGCGCCCGTGCAGTCATGTCTGAGCTTGCGAAGTCGTAGACCTCGTCCTTCCGGATCGGCTCGCAGATCAGCTGGATCATTTCCAGCAGGCGCCAGGCGTGAGCCGGGCTGACTTCGGGATCGATGTAGCCGATCTGCTCAGCGTAATGCAGCACGCTCTCCTCGTTGTCGTTGATCAGGGCGCGGGCGATGTCTCGGTAACCGTCAACGAAATCCTCCTCGAAGGTCTTGGTAGAGCCGAAATCCAGCAGCACGATGCGGCCGGTTTCCGGCTGGTACAGATAGTTGGCGAAGTTCGGATCGGTCTGCATGGTGCGGAACTCGAACAGCTCCATGAACAACAGGGTTTCCAGCAGTTTGCCGACGCGGTCGCGCTCTTCCTGCGGCACGCCTTCCTCTCCCAGGCTTTCCAGCGGCACGCCGGTCACGTAGTCCATGGCCAGGATGTGCTTCGTGGTGAAGTCGTCGTGCACTTTCGGCACGACGAACTGGTCTTCGTCTTTTACCAGTTCGCGGTAGGTCCGCAGGTAGTTGGCCTCGATGGTGTAATCGGCTTCCTGCCGCAATTGCTGCTTGGCCTCGGCGATGATGCCTTTCACGTCTATCTCCACCGGCAGGATGTTGGCCATGCGCATGAACATGGCCATGTTGTCCACGTCGCTGTTGATACTCTTCGCCACGCCGGGGTACTGGATTTTCAGAGCCAGGTCGCGGCCGTCTTTGGTGGCGGCCCGGTGCACCTGGCCGATGGAAGCGGCGGCGATGGGCTCGAATTCGAAGTGCTCAAAGCGCTCTTCCCATCCCTTCCCGTATGCGCGGCCCATCACGCGGCGGATCTGTGAATCCGGCATGGTGTTTGCGGAGTCGCGCAGGATGGACAGGGCCTGGGAGAATTTTTCCGGGATGATGTCCGCACCCTCCATCGACAGCACCTGGCCCATTTTCATCGCGGCGCCACGCATGCGCGCCAGGCGCCTGGCCAGCCTATCCGCGTTGGTGGCCGTCAGGAACATGTTGACGGCGTCTTCCGGCTGCTTGCCGGTGGCCCGGCGCACACCCTCAGCCAGGCCGCCAATCGCCAGTTCGCCCACTGTGAATCCCAGGTGCACAAGGCGGCCCACCCGGGTGGTGGGTACGCGAGATTGCTTTGCCGGTTTCCGTTCGCTCATTCTCATCTTCCTGCCGCTCTTATAGTTTCACATTCATGGACAACTTTTTGGAGAAAAAATCCGCACTCGTGTGGTAGCAGGAGTAGCGGGACTCCATTCGGAGCGGCCTGAGGTTGACCTCGTCGAACCAGACCGTGAATTGCGCGGTTGGGCTTTCGTCATTGCTGCCTTTGAGGCGGTAGCGGTAGGTCCAGCCGCAGATCGTTGTCCGGGTGATCGGTGAAGACGCCGTCTGGACCGGCAGGCTATACGTGCATTCGGAGAAACTGGCTTTGCTTTATGCTCCCCCCTGGCGGGATCACCAGGAATTGCTCATCCGATTCGGATAGAGTGCTCACGGCCTTAACCAGATCGCGGATGTATGCTTCTGAACCGAGCACTTCTTCATATTTCATCCCCCAGCGCTTGCAATACTCAGCCACTTCCAGAGCCCGGGGGCGATAGGTTTCCAGATCCTCCCGGGTATGAGCGACGAACACAAGGCGCTTGTAATGCATGTACTGCTGGTCCATTACCCATGCTCCATCTTCAGCGCCGTATTTCTCTACCATTTGTTGATATTGTTTAAGCGGATCAGTGCCGGATTCCAACCAGCCTTTGGTCAAATAGTAAGTACCAGGATTTTCGCTGAATTCCCTCAAGTAAGCCTGGTAAGAGCCTAACAGGATGGCGATACAGTCATCTGCCCGGGGAATGAACAAGGTATGTCGTCCGGCCTGGATGCCCTGCAAACCATTACCACACAAACCATAGCCCAACAGAATTCGGCTTGGTTCCTGAATACCGTTAATTTGTTCTTGAACGGCCCTGCTTAGTTCCTTGGGAATATCGTGTAGTCCGTAGTCAAGAAAGGTAAGCTGATCGGCCACATCAGGTGGCACAAAATGTTCCAGCAATTCCTGAAACACTTTGCATGCGATGACGACGACGGGGCGTTGATTTACTCTCACGCGGAATGTTGCCCGGCTTCCTTCTTTCGTCGGCGGAATTCTTTGATCCAGTTCATGCCGTACTCGTCTCTTCCCATCGATAGATCTGCCCCCAGCACTGCAATAGCAACCTCAGGTACCAGCGGGTTGGTGATAGGACAGGTCAGACCTGCATGAATGGCCATGGCTATGAAGGTCGCGTTGATAAAATTGCGATCGGGCAATCCAAAGGAGACGTTACTGGCTCCCATGGTGATATTGACGCCAAACTCCCTGACGACAAGTTCGACAGTTTTCAAGGTCGTACGGCCCGCGGTAGGGGCCGCGCCCATGGTCATTGCCAATGGATCGATAACCACATCCTCAGGAGAGATACCCAGGGTGGCGGCTCGTTCGATGATCTTTGCAGCCGCTTGCAGGCGGGCTTCCGGAGTCGCTGGGATGCCGTCGTCGTCCATGCATAAACCGATCACGGCCGCGCCATATTCCTTGACCAGGGGTAACACGGCTTTCAATGACTTTTCTTCGCCATTGACTGAGTTGACCAGAGCCTTGCCTTCATAGATTGACAGAGCAGCTTCCAGGGCCGGCGGACTGGCGGTATCGATGCACAGGGGGACAGCGGTCACTTCCATCACCGCGCGCATCACTTGCTGGAGCAAGGCTGGTTCATCGGCGCCTGGAACGCCGGCATTCACATCCAATACCCTGGCGCCCGCTTGCACCTGAGAGATGGCATCGCTGCGCACAATGTCAAAATCTCCGGCTTCAAGCGCGGCCAGGACTTTCTTGCGGCCAGTTGGGTTAATCCGTTCGCCTATCATGACGGTCGGTTTATCCCGGCAAATTTCGACGCTGGTCGTCTTTGAAGCAATGATTGTAGTCAGGTTATCTGCCATGATTTTCTATCCCCCGTCTTGTTTACCACGGATATTCCTAATTTAGCCACGAGCTATTGATCCACTTGTTGATTTATGTCAGAACCTGCATCAATAAGACTATAGAGTATATAAAATAATAACTTACAGTTATAAGGGTTAAATTTAGTCACTTACAGCCAGGAATTTATCTGACGGCAAAATGAACAATACTTTTGGCAGCCTGGCTTTCCAGGATTCATCATAGGGAGATGAAGGCACATGCCGCCTGGTGCCAATAATAACCAGCCAACGGGCCGTCATCCGGCCGCTGCCGATCCCACCGGCGCGGCCCTCGTTATCGGTGGCGGTATTGCGGGGATGCAGGCCTCGCTGGACCTGGCCAATACCGGGTTCAAGGTCTACATGGTCGAACAGAACTCGGCCATCGGCGGCAATATGGCCCGCCTGGACAAGACCTTCCCATCCAATGACTGTGCCATGTGCACCATCTCGCCCCGCCTGGTCGATTCCGGTCAGCACCTGGATGTGGAAATCCTGACCAATTCCGAGGTCCTGGCGGTTGCGGGCGAAGCCGGCAATTTTACTGCGACCCTGTATACCAGGCCCCGCTTCGTCGACACCGACAAGTGCACGGCTCGCGGCACGTGCGCGGAGCTCTGCCCTGTCCCGACGGACAATGACTTCGATGGCCCACTGGTCCGCCGCCGGGCCGCTTACCAGCTATACCCGCAGGGCACGCCCAACGCCTTTGCCATCGACAAGCGCGGCGTGGCGCCTTGCCGCGATGCCTGCCCCGCAGGTCAGCGTGCCCAGGGTTATATCGCCCTGATCGCCGAGGGGCGCATTGAAGACGCGTATCGTTCCATCAAGCGTGACAACCCGTTCCCGGCAATATGCGGGCGCATCTGCAATGCCCGCTGCGAAAGCGTTTGCAGCCGCGGCATGGTTGATGAACCGGTCAACATCCGTAGCCTGAAACGTTTCGTTACCGATACCGTGATGGCCGGACCACGGGTTCCAGCGCAAAAGGCCGAACGTGTGCACGAGGAAAGGGTGGCGATCATCGGCGCCGGGCCTTGTGGGCTGACCGCCGCCCAGGACCTGTGCCTGGAAGGCTACGGAGTCACGGTTTTCGAAGCACTGCCGGTGGCAGGCGGCATGCTGCGGGTCGGTGTTCCCGAGTATCGCCTGCCAACGGACATTATTGAGCGTGAGGTCGCAGACATTATCGACCTGGGCGTGGATCTGCGTTTATCCACTGCGGTGGAAAACCTCGATGACCTTTTTACTGACGGATTCAGCGCCGTGCTGGTTTCGGTGGGCGCGCATGTTGGCAACGTGCTGCCCATCGCGGGTAATGACCTGAACGGCATACTGGTCAACACGGAGTTTCTGCGCGATGTCCGCCTGCACCAGCTGGATCCAGGCCGCCGTGATCCACGCCCGGACGTGGAGGGTAAACGAGTGCTGGTGATTGGCGGCGGTGACGTTGCCATGGACGTGGCCCGGACCGCGCGCCGCCTGGGCGCCGCCGATGTGCAGGTGGCCATGCGCGAAGACGAGGACAACATTCCCGCCGGCAGCGAAGAAGTCACCGGCGCTCGCGAAGAAAACATCACCATACATACATCCCTGAACTTTCTTGCCATCAGGGATGATGGCGCGGGTCATGTGGCTGGCGTTGAATGCCAGCGCGTCAACAGCTTCGCCATTCAAAGTGACGGGCGCTGGATTCCGGATGTGATCGAGGGCTCCGACTTTGTCATCGATGCCGACGTGGTGGTTTTCTCCATCGGCCAGAAGTCCGGCCTGTCCTTTATCCCGCAAGCCAGTGGCATATCGGTCAACCCGAATCAAACCCTCAACGCCGATCCGAACACTTTTGCCACCGACCGCGCCGGCGTGTTTGCTGCCGGTGATACAGTCAGCGGTACAGCCTTTGTCATCGAAGCTGTCGCTAGCGGTCACAGGGCTGCCACGTCCATTGGCCGGTTCCTGCGCGGCCAAGACATGGACATTAGCGAACCGGAACAGCCGGTCGCGAGTTTTACCCAGGCTCAACTCGATGCGCGGGTCCGCAAAGGGGAGTTGGTCCCCACACCGCGCGTTCCTCACAGCAGGGAGAGCGCGGGACGAAGAAGGGACAGCTTTGCGGAGGTGGACCACGGTTATACAGAGGAACAGGCCCGTGCCGAAGCGGCCCGCTGCCTGTCCTGTGGTGTCTGCTCGGAATGCATGAGCTGTGTGGATGTCTGCGATATCAAGGCAATCGACTTGCAACAGGCCGCGGTGACCCGCGAGGTCTCGGTGGGTGCCGTGGTGATGGCGCCCGGGTACCAACCCTATGACGCCAGGCAATCAGAGGAACTCGGGTTCGGCCGCTATCCGAACGTACTTTCCTCCATTCAGTACGAGCGCCAGCTTTCCGCATCCGGCCCGACCCGGGGCAAGGTCATCCGCCCGTCAGACAACAAGCCGCCCCGGCGCATCGCCTGGTTGCAGTGTGTCGGCTCGCGGGATGCCGATCATGACTACTGCTCGTCCGTGTGCTGTATGTACGCCACCAAGCAGGCCACCATCACCAAGGGGCACTGGCCGGACACCGATACCGAAATCTTCATCATGGACATGCGCTCTTTCAGTAAGGGCTATGAGGCCTATTACAACAATGCGCGCGAAAAACTGGGGATCCGCTACACGCGGTGCCGCGTGTCCCGGCTTGTCGAAGACCCGAAAACCCGCAACCTGGTGGTGCGCTTCATGGATCGCAAAACCGAGGGTGAATGGAAGGGCAGCGGTAACAACTCCGGGGCCATTCGCGAAGAGGTCTTCGACATGGTCGTGTTGTCCTCCGGCATGGAAATGGCTGCCAGCACCCGGGAACTGGCGGACCGCCTGGGCGTTGAAGTGGACCGGAACGGCTTCTGCAATACCGTTCAGTACGACCCTCTGCAGACCAGCCGCGAAGGGTTTTACGCGGTTGGCCCGTTCCGGGAGCCGAAAGACATTCCGGAATCCCTGCTCGAGGCCAGCGGCGCCGCGGCCCAGGCCGGCGCCATGCTGCGCAGCGCACGCGGCAGCCTGACCCGCGAAGCGGAATTTCCGCCCGAACGGGATATCGCCGCCGAAAACCCGAAGATCGCCGTCTTTGTCTGCCATTGCGGCTCCAATATCGGCGGCTACCTGGATGTGCCACAAGTTGCGGAATACGCGAAGGATTTACCCGACGTCATTCATGCCGAAGACACGCTCTATGCCTGTTCCCAGGACAGCGTGGCGCAAATCACCAGGAAAGTTAAAGAACTGGGCGCCAACCGCGTGGTCATTGCCAGCTGTACACCGTTGACCCATGAGCCTGTGTTCCGCAACAGCTTGCGCGCGGCCGGCCTGAACCCTTACCTGCTCGATATGGCCAACATCCGCAACCAGTGCTCCTGGGTGCATTCCCATGACTGGGATGCCGCCACCGGCAAGGCCAGGGACCTGGTCCGCATGTCGGTCGCGCGAGCTTCCATGCTGCATTCCCTGGCCAACAGGCAAATTCCTGTCCAACGCGGCGCGCTGGTCATTGGCGGTGGCGCAGCCGGCATGGAAGCTGCCCTGGCGCTGGCCGACCAGGGCTTCCCGGTGGATCTGGTGGAACGCGACAGCGAGCTGGGCGGCGCCTTGCGCCACATGCACTACGGCCTCGATGAATTCGGCGTCCAGGCCGCCATACCGCCGCAGGGACAGGATCACTTTGTCAATCCACAGGTATACCTGGAACAACTGGTCGGGCGGGTTGAAAGGCATCCCGCCGTTTCTCTGCACCTCAACGCCGAGTTGGTCGATACCCAGGGTTTCATGGGTAATTTCTCATCGACCATCGCCTACAGCGATCGCACGGAAGTCATCGAAGTCTGCCATGGCGCAACCGTGGTTTGTGTGGGCGGCGTTGAATACCGCGGTGACGAATATGCTTACGGCACTGACCCGAGGATCACCACCCAGCAACAATTCGAGGGGGTGACTTTTTGCCGGTGAAGCGGGCATCGAAGGCGGGACCGAATTACCCAACGATGTCGTGATGATCCAGTGTGTCGGGCCGGCTGACCGCTATTGCGGCCGCATCTGCTGCACCTCGGCACTGAAAAACGCGCTGAACCTGAAACGGCTGAACCCTGCAGCACGCATTACAATTATTTACAAGGACATCCGCAGCTATGGTTTCAAGGAGCGCATGTACACGCAGGCCCGTGAAGCCGGTGTTCTGTTCATGCGCTATGAAGATGACTGGGCGCCGGAAGTCACTGTCGGCCCGACGGCACGCTGAATGTCAGCCTGTGGGAGGAAATCCTCGGCCGGCAGATGAACCTGAATCCCGACATGGTGGTTCTCAGCACACCCATCGTCCCCGCACCCGGGGCAGAAGACCTGGCCAGGCGGCTGAAAGTTGCCCGCGACGCCGACGGCTTCTTCCTGGAAGCGCACATCAAGCTGCGCCCGGTGGATTTCCTTGCCGACGGTGTCTTCATGGCGGGCCTTGCCCACTATCCCAAGTTATTGCAGGAATCCATCGTCCAGGCCAGGGCGGCCGCGGTGCGGGCCGCGACCATACTGTCGCATGAAACCCTGACCATCGGCGGTCTGGTGGCTGAGGTCGACCCGCAAAAGTGTGTCGCCTGCCTCACCTGCGTCAGGGTTTGCGCATTCGGCGCGCCGCGCATCGGCGATGAAAAAGAAGGCGCCGGCGGTATTCTCGGTGCGGCCGAGATTGAATCCTCCCTGTGCCAGGGTTGTGGTTTGTGCACGGCCTCCTGTCCGGCGGGCGCCATTCAGTTGCATCACTACACGGAAAACCAGATGGGCGCCAAGCTCGATGCCCTGATTGAAGAGGCCCGGGTTGAAGAGGTGCAGTTTAAATGAACAGGGAAACATCCAAACTGCAAGTCGTGGCGTTTTGCTGTCGCCACTGCGCCTATTCAGCCGCCGACCTGGCAGGCAGCGGCCGCATGAGCTATCCCGCGGCCGTCAAGATCGTCGAGATGCCCTGCAGCGGACGCGCCAGTGTGCCGGAAATCCTGCACGCGCTGGAAAAGGGCGCGGACGGCGTGGCCGTGGCCGGCTGCCTGCCCGGCACCTGCCACTACATCCAGGGCAACATCCATGCCAGCCAGCGTGTTGACCATGCCGCTAAAATTCTCGAGGAAATCGGCCTGGAGCCCCAGCGTGTGCGCATGATCAATATCTCCGCGGCCATGGGTGAGCAGTTCGCCATTGAAGTCACGAATTTCGTCGAGGCCATCGAAGCGCTCGGCCCTAAAGGAAGCAAGCCATGATTGTCGCTGAACAGAAATCACTGGATGAAATCAAGACCATGCTCAAGGGCTGTAAGAAGGTCCTGGCCGTGGGATGCGGGACCTGCGTCACGGTGTGTTTCTCCGGTGGCCGCCAGGAAGTCGGCATTCTGTCGGCCTCACTGCGCATGTCCACCGGACTGGACGGTGACGCCATCGCCGTGGATGAGGCCATGGTGCAGCGCCAGTGCGAAGAAGAATTCATCACGCCGCTGCAGGAAAAACTGGAAGATTACGACGCCATTCTGTCCCTGGGTTGCGGCGTAGGCGTGCAAAGCCTGGCCCAGCAGTTTCCGGGCAAACGGGTCTTTCCGGCGCTCAATACGAAATTCATGGGATACCCGTCCGAGCACGGCGTGTGGGAGGAGCGTTGCCAGGGTTGTGGCAACTGTGTATTGCACATCACAGGCGGCATCTGCCCGGTCAGCCGCTGCGCGAAGCAACTGTTCAATGGCCCCTGTGGCGGTTCCCAAAGCGGAATGTGCGAGGTTGACCCGGACACGGAATGCGCCTGGCACGCAATCTGTGAAAAACAGCTGGAACTGGGCCTGTTCGAGGAAATGATGGAAATCCAACCGGCCAGGGACTGGTCGACCTCCCGTGACGGCGGCCATCGCCGCATCGTCCGCGAAGACATCTGCCTGCCTGAATCAGACAAAGGCGCCGCAAAGAGGACGAAGTCATGAATATGCACTACCCCGCTTTCAGCATGCCTGAAACCACCGACACCCTATCCAGTGAAGGGCGCTGCGACAGCAACCTGGCGCGGGTGCTGGCCGCTGGTGAATTCGCGGTCACCGGCGAGCTGGGTCCACCGAAGGGGCATGATGCCGAGGTCGTGCGCAGCAAGGCGCGCTGCTCGAAGGATGCGTTGACGCTGCCAATATCACGGATAACCAGACCGCGGTGGTGCGCATGAGCTCCATCGCTGCGGGTCTGATCCTGTTGCAGGCGGGCATCGAACCAGTCATCCAGATGACCTGCCGCGACCGCAACCGGTTGGCCATGCAGTCCGACCTGCTGGGGGCCTGGGCGCTGGGTATCAAGAACCTGTTGTGCCTGTCCGGCGACCATCAATCGGGCGGCAACCATCCCGGCGCCAAGAACGTGCACGACATCGATTCCCTGCAGTTTATTCAGATGATGAGGGAGATGCGCGACCGGGACGTCTTCCAGTGCGGCGAAATCATCAAGGGGGGCGGCCCGAACTTCCTGATCGGCGGCGCCGCCAACCCGTTTGCCGATCCGGCGGAATGGCGCCCATACCGCCTGGCCAAAAAGGCCATGGCCGGTGCCGACTTCGTGCAGACTCAGGTGATCCACGACATGCCCCGGTTCCGCGAATACATGAAGCGCGTCGTCGACATGGGTGTCGCCGAGCGCCTCAAGATCATTGCCGGGGTCGGCCCGCTGAAAAGCACGGGCATGGCTCGTTATATTCGCGACCGGGTTCCCGGCATGAGCGTGCCGGATGATGTGATCGAACGCATGGCGGGCGCAGTTGCCGGCATCGACACGGAGAAGAAAGCCGAGCGGAGCGAAGCCTGGCAGAAGGAAGGCATCAGGATCTGCATTGAGCAGATCCAGGAAATTCGCGAGATCGAGGGTGTGAGTGGTGTCCATATCATGGGCATTCACTGGGAGGAATCCATTCGCCCCATCACCGAAGGCGCCGGCCTGTTGCCGCGCCCCGTGATAGCCGCCTGAGAGCACCGCCGTGGCAATGACGCAGACACAGAAGCTGAACATTTTTTGTCCCAACGGGCACCGCGGCGCACGCCAACCCGGACCGATGCCGTTGTCGGATCTGGTGCTCGAGGCGACCGGCTCGAACTCCTTCAAGTGCTACCAGTGCATCAAGTGCACCAGCGGCTGCCCGTTGGCGGAGCAGTTCGACCTGGCGCCCCACCAGGTGATGCGCAGCGTGCAGTTCAATGACACGGCTGTCCCGAAAAGCCGCGCGATCTGGCTGTGCGCTTCGTGCCAGACCTGCACCACGCGCTGCCCTCAGCAGATCGACGTCGCCGGCGTGATGGACACCCTGAGAATCGAATCACGCAGGCGCGGCATCGAGCCCGCAGTACCGGAAATCGCCAGGTTCAATGAGTTGTTCATGCGCTGTATCAGGATATTCGGCCGCGCCTGGGAGCTTGGCCTGGCCACCGCCTTCAACATGGCCTTGCGCCAGCCCTTGCGGGACTCGAAGCTGGGCATGAGAATGTTTGCCAGGGGCAAGATGAAGTTTTTGCCTCATTTCGCCAGGGGCAGGGTGAGGCCCGGTAAACCGGCTGAAAATCCGAATGCCATCGGGTATTTTCCCGGCTGCGCGTTAAACGCCACGTCGATCGAGTACGGCAAGTCGGTCAAGACTATCGCGCGCGCGCTGGACATCGAACTGCTTGAACCGCCGGACTGGGTCTGCTGCGGCTCCAGCCCCGCCCATGCCACCGATGCGAAACTGGCCAGGCTGATGCCCATGAAAACCATTGCCGCAGTCGAGCAAATGGGCCTTGGGACCCTTACATCCCCGTGTAGCGCCTGCTTCTCACGCTTCAAACAGGCCGAGCTGGCAACACGGGAAAACGACGCCGTGCGCGGGGAGATCAGCAAAGCCCTGGACTATGACTACAAGGGTTCGGTGGAAGTCCGCCACCTGCTCGACGTGATCGTTGATAACGCAGGCCTGGACGCGGTCAAGGAACGCGTCACGCAGCCACTCCGGGGACTCAGGCTTGCATGTTATTACGGTTGCCTGATCACCCGGCCGGCCGGGGTAACCGCGGCTGAAAACCCGGAATACCCGGTCAAAATGGACCGCCTGATCAAGGCGCTTGGCGGGCACACCGTGGAGTGGTCACGCAAGACCGATTGCTGTGGTGGCTCGCTCGCCATCAGCAAGACCGACGCAGCCATTGGCCTGATCAGGAACATCGTGGAAGACGCCCGCGCCTGCGGGGCTGAAGCCATCGTAACCATGTGCCCGATCTGTCACCTGAACCTGGACTCCCGCCAGGGAGAAACGGGCAATGACCCTGAACTGCCCATCTTCCAGGCAACCCAGCTGATGGCATTGGCCTTCGGGCAGGGTGAAAAGGGGGCCGCGCTTGGCAACAACCTGATCGATCCAAGGCCGTACCTGCGGGAAAAATGGAGTGCTGGCCTAGCCTGCAAAATGGCGGGCCGGCCGTGTAAACTGTCAGCAGTGATCGCGAAAGGAGGACACAAAATGGCTCATAGCAATCGCGATATGGGCATTAATCACATTAAGACCCGCAAAAAACATCCCTGCTATGGAATGGGTCTGGGAATAATCGTCCTCGATGATGCCTACCCCGGTTTTCCGGGAGATGTTCGCAATGCCAGCGCCTTTCCCTATCCCATTCAATACGAAATAGCTGAAGGCGTCGACAACGACACGCTGGTTTTTAAAGAGGATAAAAGCCCGTGTCTTGAGCCCATAAAACGGGCGGCCAAAAGGCTGGAACGGATCGGCTGCCGCGCCATTGCTGCCGAATGCGGCTATTTCGCCTGGTTTCAAAAAGACATCGCCGGCTATGTGGACATACCGGTATTTATGTCAAGTTTACTGCAGGTGCCGTTTATTCAGCAGGTCATTGGCCCTCAAAAAGCGGTCGGAATTGTATGTGCTCAAAAACGATTCCTGACCGACAATCATCTACAAAAGGTGGGAATTGACCTGGACAGCAATTTCTTTATCGCTGGAGCCCAGGATGAGTATGGCTGCGCAGAGTTCGACAACTTGTGGGATCCTGAAAAACGCCCCGAATGCCCGCAAGCTTATTACGACAAAGCCGAAAAAGACATGATCCGGGTTTGTTCAGAGTTTTGCAGCGCCCATTCAAATATTGGCGCGCTGTTGATGGAATGCACCGGCATGCAGCCCTTTGCGCGGGCAGTGCAGCGGGTGGTTGATTTGCCGGTTTTCAGCTGGGGCACCCTGCTGGATTATGCCTATTCGGTGGTTGTGCATCGTGACTACTATGGTCATGTCTAAAAACTCGCTATTGTAAAAATGTCATTCCTTCGCCGCTGGCTGCTGATCACCGTACTGGGATTTTCTGGTGGCATTATTTTCCTGTTGCCATTCCTTTTCGAGGTCTTCTACACGCCACTGGGCAGTGCTTTAGGCCTGAATCACACGGAACTCGGTGGCCTTGTCAGCATTTTCGGATTCGTTTCGATGATCTTCTATTTTCCGGGAGGCTGGCTTGCCGATCGTGTTTCGCCGAGAAAACTGATTACTACATCACTGATAGTGACCGGGCTGGCGGGGCTATATTTCTCGACCTTTCCTTCCTATCGCGTAAGCCTGGCTATTCACGCATTTTGGGGAGTCAGCATCACGCTCCTGTTCTGGGGCGCAATGATTCGCCTTACCCGGAACTCGGCGCCGGCCGATCAGCAAGGTCGCGCATTCGGCACGCTCGAGTTTATTCGCGGCATCGCGGAAGGATTGACCACTACCGGCCTTTTGGTCGTTTTCGCCTGGTTGGGCAGTGGTCAACAGGCTTTGTCGACGGTCGTCGTTCAATTGTCGTTGTTGACAATCGCACTGGGTGTCATTGCATGGTTCGTCATCAAGGATATATCGCGCGACGAATCCGGGCCGTCCCATGATCATGCAGTCGGTTGGCAGGACGTCCTCTGCGTTCTCAAGATGCCGGTCATATGGCTGATTATCATCGTGGTAATGACCGCCTATTGCGCCTACTGGTCGTCATATGCAATCAACCCGTACGCAACAGACGTTATTCTCACCACCGCGGCCGTCGCCGGTGCGATCAGCGTCGCCAGGATGTGGCTCAAACCGTTCTCGGGTTTCATCGCCGGCTTCGTGGCAGACCGGTTTGGCGTTGCGATTACCGCCACCGTTTTGTTTGCAATGCTCATTGTGGGTTTCCTGGGACTGGCCGGTCTGTCGGGAAATGTGCCCGGGTTTAATGTGATGCTTGGATTCCTGGCGGTCGCGGCCATCGCGATTTTCGCACTGCGGGGCATCTATTTTGCGTTGCTCGAAGAAGGCAACGTGCCGCTAGCCGTGACCGGGACAGCGGGGGGGGTCATATCCGCTGTGGCATTCACGCCGGACGTGTTCATGCCCCTTCTGAGCGGCGCGCTCCGGGATGCCTACCCGGGCGCCGAGGGATACCGGTACCTTTTTCTAAGCACAGCAGGGATATGTGCCCTTGGGCTGATCGCGTCGTTGACGATCTATTTCAAATATGTCAAATCGAAGACGGATGCTCCAGCATTTGAAAGTAGTGCCTTCGTTACCGAAGACGATTAGCCGGGGCACCCTGATTCTTGAGGACAAATGTGTTCCCATTGACTCAAATCATTGTGCTTTGCAAGCAGGATAGTGGGTAATGGGTGGGTGTCCTGTATTTCCGTTTATGACGGGTTGAGAAATGCATCATCCACAGACCAACGCGAACGCCCATGTCACTCCCCACTATCGTGGAATGACTGATGAGCAGTGCCGCCTGATTCACTGTGCCAGTCTCGAAATTCTGGAACGTACGGGGGTGCTGCTGTATTACCAGCCAGCCGTCGACTTGTTGAAGAAGGCGGGATGCTTTGTGGAGGAGAACCGGGTCCGCATCCCGGCGCACCTGGTTGAATGGGCGTTACGCACGGCTCCCAGCCATATCCGCTTGTATGATCGCTGCGGGAATCCGGCGCTGCAACTGGGGGATCGCATCTCCAACTTCGGTACGGGCTCTGATTGCCTGAGCATTCTGGATCACCGCACGGATGAGAGGCGCACAGCGCTGCTCCAGGATGTCGTCGATGGCATACGCGTGGCGGATGCCATGCCGCATATCGACTTTATCATGTCGATGTTCCTCCCCGGCGATGCGTCGGTCGCGGCGGATATTCGGCAGATGGAGGTGATGCTGAACTACAGCGCCAAGCCAATCTGCTTCGTCACCTACGAATGGGAAGGCACGGCGGAAGCCATCGAGATGCTTGAAGTGGTTGCCGGAGGTGCAGATCAGTTGCAAGCACAGCCCACGGCAATCCTGTATATCAACCCCACCAGTGGCTTCAGGCATAACGAAGAGGCGCTGCGCAAGCTGATTTACTGCGCTGCAAAACACCTTCCCTGCGTGTATTGGCCTGAGGTTGGGCGCGGCCTCACTTGTCCCATCACTTTTGCGGGCGCCATGGCCTGCTCCAATGCAGGCCATCTGGCCGGCTTGGTCATCGCTCAATTGGTCAAAGAGGGCGCCCCGGTCGCACTGTGCACAGCCGTGCCATTTTCCCTCGATATGAAAACGATGGTCGTCCCCTACGTCGACCCGGATTGCAAGGCGTTCGGGCTTGAGATGAGCCATTACTATAATTTACCAGCCTTCAATTGGGGTGGGATGAGCGACTCAAAGCTGCTGGACGAGCAAGCGATCATGGAAGCCACGCTAAGTCTTTACGCGGCCACCATGAATGGAGGCAACCTGATTCACGACGTGGGCTATATGGAGTCGGGGTTGATGGGTTCGCTGGAATTGGTCGTGATCTGCGACGAGATTATTTCGTGGCTCAAAGCCTCCATGCAGGGCCTGGAGATCAATGAGGAGACCCTGGCCCTTGATGTGATCCATAAACATGCGCTGAGTGGGGATTTTCTGGAGGCCGAGCACACACTGCACCATGTGCGGGAGGATTGGCAACCGCGCCTGGTCGACCGGCATAACTATGAACAGTGGATGGCCAGCGGCGGGACGTCGATGCGTGAACGGGCCAGGGCGAAGATCGACGAGATTCTTGGTGCAGAGCCACGGCGCATATTGTCGCCCGATGTCGAGAACAAGATCAGGGTAATTACTGAAAGGGTGGTGGCAGCTCAGACCAGGTAGCAGGCCGGGGCTGTGGTCTGTACCCACAGCTCAGGAGAAAAGGTGTATATTTCGAATTGGTACAGGGTGTCAGTAATCAAAGTGCAATAGGAGGTTTCGAGTAATGGCAGACATGGTGCAGAGAATTGCAAAGAAACTATATCATGGCGACATTGAAGCGGTGGCTGAGTTGGTCCAGGATGCACTGGACGCGGGAATGGCACCGAGCGAGGTTTTGAGTGACGCGCTGCTCGCCGGCATGGACGAGGTCGGCCGGGATTTCAAGGCGGGCGTTCTCTTTGTGCCCGAGGTGATGTTCTCCGCACGGGCCATGAAGGCCGGCATGGCTGTGTTGCGACCGCTGCTGGCTGAAAGTGATATTGCCAGTGCGGGCAAATGCGTCCTGGGAACAGTGAAAGGTGACCTGCACGACATTGGTAAGAACCTGGTCACGATGATGCTGGATGGAGGGGGCTTTGAGGCCATCGATCTGGGAATTGACCTGGATCCGAGCACTTTTGTGGACGCTGTCCGCGAGCACAAGCCCGATCTGGTCGGGATGAGCGCTTTGCTAACCACCACCATGGTCCAGATGAAGGCGACGATTGAGGCCCTGGAAGAGGCCGGGCTGCGGGACTCGGTCAAGATCATGATTGGCGGCGCGCCGGTGACGGCCGCTTTTGCCGAGCAGATCGGCGCCGATGCATACGCCCCGGACGCAGCCACTGCGGTGGATTTGGCGCGGGAGTTGATGGCTTAGAGAAGCCCCAACAGGCGCGGGATCGTCAGTGACAGGTCCGGCCAGAAGGCGGTCAACAACATGACAGGCGTGGCGACAAAGATCATGAGCTTAAGCGCCGGCCAAACGGTTTCGTGCACAGGCGCGGCACACACCCGACAAGACATGAACAGGATTGGCGCTACCGGTGGGCTGTTGGCTCCGATCACGACAGAAGTGGCCACTATGGCGGCGAAATGCACCGGTTGGACATCGTTTGCGACCATCAGCGGCAAAAACAGTGGCGCCACCACAACGGTTACTGAAAGGTCGTCCATCAGAGCGCCAGCGACAATGAGCACAGAGATCACCAACACGAGTGCAATGAGCGGTGAATTTGCGATGGCCTGAACCGCTACGGTTAAATCCTGCGGTATTCCCTGCGACGATAATATCCGGGATATCATAAACGAGAACAGGAGGATCAAAATTATTGACCCCGTTGTTTCTGCTGAATGCACAATACTCTTTCGAAGTGAAGCGAAGCTGAACTCCCGATAGATGACACCGCCAATGATCAAGGCTGCAAGCACAGCGACACCGGCCGCTTCCGTCGGCGTAAATATCCCGCCATAAATGCCGCCCAGAATGATCACCGGTATGCTCAGTGCAGGAACAGCGCCAAAAAAAACCATCGAAAAAGGCTTCTGATCTACATGGGCTGCCGGCTTTTCATCGAAGGACCGCCCCACAAGAAATCGATTGTATAAAATGAGACCAATGATCAATAATAATGCTGGCCCGATAGTCGCCGCGAAACAAGCTGCGACAGACTGGCGTGTTACAACTGCAAAAAGGATCATGGTAATCGACGGAGGAATCAGAATTCCCAGAAGAGAGGATATCCCCAACAACGCGGCAATATGTCCTCGCGGATAACCGCGTTTGGCCAGTGGATCGGCCATGATTGCACCAATTGATGCAACCGCTGCCGTCGCGGTCCCGGATATGGCGCCAAAAATGCTCGAGGCGAGGACCATCGCCGAACCCATACCTCCCCGCCCGCTTGCAAGCCGTCCGACAAACTCGATGATGCGTTTGGCAAGACCGCCTGTCTGCATAAGATGCCCGGCCAGAATAAACAGTGGGAGAGCAACGAGAACCACCGAATTCATGGAACGAAAACCCTGCAGCATCAATGTATTGAGGTTCACGTCAAACAAAAAGGTCAGATAGGCCAGAACCAACGCAAACGACCACGCGATAGGCACACCAAAGCCCATCAAAAGAGCCAGGATCAGTACAGCAATCAGAGCACTCATGCTCGTTTTCGAAGCCTTACTATCGCTTGCACGAGATCTCGCAACGCAAAGCCGGCACAGCCAAATGCGCAGAAAAAAATAGAAACCTGTGATAACCACAAAGGAAGGCCCAATGCCGGTGTGGTTTGAGGCCGCTCAATACCCCAGGACAGCATCCACCAGGCCCAAACAATAAAGAACACGGTTGCGCTCAACGTGATCGCTGCAACAATGGCGCTATGCCATTCGCCGGCGCCGCCCCCTGCAAACCGCTGAGTCATCCAGTCAACCGTCACCTGGGTTCGTCGCTGAGCGGCGATCAGGGCGCCGACCATGTATAGCTGCAAAGCGAAGAGCAGGATTAACTCATGGAGACCGACGATCGACAGACCAAGCAGGTAGCGGGCGATGACAAGAAATACCATCAAGCCCACGACCATCACCGAGGTGATGATTGCGACGGCGCCCAGTACCGCATCAATGGTCTTTTCGATCGGCTCAGGTATGAAAATCATAACTCGTTCGCATTAGCGCGAATGGTATCCATTGTGGTCTTGCCGATGCGTTCTTCCATCATTGGCCAGACCCTGGCGCGCACAACTTCAGCCAGCACTTTTAATTCCTCATCGGAAAGCTCAACATAGCTTATACCCGCCGCTTTGGCTTTCTCGACATAGGACCTATCGAATGCCCGGGCATTTGCGAAGCCTTCTTTCATCACGACGATGGCAGCATCCTGAACAATGTTTTGGTGTTCTGCTGAGAGTGAGTCCCATGCCGCCAGATTGATTGACAGAATGGCCGTGTTGAATTGTTGTTTCGTGTGGGTATAGTAATCAATCGTGTCGCGGAAATACTCATAGTCCCAATAGATCACGTTGGCGGCGTCTCCATCGACAACACCCATCTGAATCGCAGCAAACACTTCGCCCCAGTCGATGGTTGCAGTTTGATAGCCCATTGCCTGTACGGTTTCAGGAAATGGAAAAATCGGGGCAGCCCGCAGCGTCATCTTCATTTCGGATGCTGCATCAACGCTGGTAGCGTACTTCCCCTTGGTTGCGACACCGTTGAAACCCTCCGGCCATGCACCGAAGAACTTCAGCCCGAGGTCGGTGTAGATCGCAGCCAGCATCCCGTTAATCCAACCACCCGGCCGGTACGCATCAAGGGCATCATCCCAACTGGTAAACATATAGGGCGTGTAGATAACGGCTATCCGCGGGTCATACGAAGTCATGGGCCAATTGAGCGTCAGATTGATGTCGTTTGCGATGAAAAGGTCAAAAACATCCTGCGGGCCACCCAACTCATTTTGATAAAATATCCTGACGTCCAGTTCGCCGTTTGTGCCGGTTTCGATCAACCTGGCCCAACGCAGCAAAGCGTTCCCTGCCGGCGATCCCTTGGCGCCGGAGTCAGTCGCCATTTTAAGTACCTTCGTTTCAACAGGAGTTGACGAACTCTGCGGCCCACAAGCAGTAACTGTCGCAACAACAAAGCTGATCACCATGACAACAGAGACTTTTGTCAGATTTATGCTCATCTTCCGACCCTCTTATTGACTGTTCAAGTCTATCTTCCATATGCTCCCGAGATACGGTGCACCAGTGACATCTTCCACCGCCGTCACGTACATCGAATTGTCATCGGGATAGAGTGTCAGATTAGTCACGCCGATTCCGGGGATCTCAAAACTCTGAAGAAATTTACCTTCAGAAGACATCTTCACAACATGACCACCCATGTAATAGGCCACAAAGATATTGCCCTGGGAATCCACCTTCATGCCATCCGGGCCCATCCAAATCGAAGGCTGGGCGGGCCCGGGCAACATATCGGTCATGCGGGCGAAAAGATTCCTGTTTGATAATGTTCCATCATCAGCAATGTCAAAGCTCAAAATACGGTTGGTATTGGTCTCTGCGACAAGCAGTGTATTGCCGTCATTTATCACGACGATTCCGTTGCCAAAGTGCACGTCATCCGCAACCTCGACAAAACCGGCAGCACCGGGTCCTCGAAAATACACAGCTCCGACAATCTGTTTGGCTTCGGCGACGAAAGGTCCGGAAGTCGTGACGTAGGCTCCTCCTTCATCGCTAAAGACGATATCGTTAGGGTGGTTGAAAGGCTCGCCATTCACGTCGGCATCAATTCGCTCCACGACGGTGCCATCCAGGTCGAGATAGAGAATTTCATTCGACTCATAGCAGATAAGCACTAATTGCATATTCGGGGTAAGAGCCAAACCATTATGGCCACAACCTTCCTGTTCATGCAGCACGGTACTGGTCTCACCATCGAGACGCATAAGTCGATTTGAAATGTATTCGACCCAATGAAGTTGCTCATTCACAAATAACGGCCCTTCGGGAAACGGTAACTTGTCAACAACAGTTACGGCCCCGGTCTCGGCCGCGTCGCCCGCTACTGCGGTTGATGTCGTGCACAGAGCTGTCGCGATCACGCAAGTGGTGAGCCAAAGCATTTTCATATCAAATTTCATTGCGCGCTCCCTCAGGTGGGCTATACCAGATACCTGTTACCAGTTTAGCCGCGAGGGATTATTAAACCAAGACCGGGACAGCCACACTTCTCCCTACTTGTGGTCGAGAATTGGCTGAAGGCAAGCATTCAAAAACGCGACATTCAACCAGGTTCCGGGGCCGGGAATATTTCACGGATTTCCGGAAAAGGTGGTTTATACTTCCTTTCCACCAACCGGCCCGGAGAAAATCCTGGTGTCAAGTGTTAACAGGCCCTGACTTGCGTCTTGAGCAAGGCATTCAGCGCGGCGCAGCGTTCGAGATCACCATAGACGGTGAACCCGTCATGGCTTATCCCGGCGAAACGCTGGCGACGGTGCTGCTCTCAACGGGCCAACGCACGTTTCGCACTACATCAAATGCCAAAGAGCCACGCGGAATGTATTGTGGCATGGGCATTTGCTTCGACTGTCTCGTCGTGCTCGATGGGCGCCCGAACGTTCGCGCCTGCGTCACTCTTGCTCAACCGGGGGCTCAGCTTGAAAGACAATCTTGATGAATGAGCTAAGGCCCACTCCTTTGACGGTTGTTGGTGCCGGCCCCGCCGGCATCATGGCTGCCCACGCAGCGGCCAATGCGGATGTTGCCGTTACAGTCATTGACGATAATCCGTTGCCCGGCGGCCAGTACTATCGTCAATCGCCAGCCGAATTCGAGGTGTCAGACCCGGTTGCGGCTCATTCAGGTCATGCAGAGGCTGCCGGATTGTATGCCAGACTGGATCATCCGAATATCCATGTGATTCATCAAATGGAAGTGTGGGGCGTTTTCGATGAGGGGACGCTCGCGCTGACGGATCATGAACAGACCTTCCTGCTGGAAACAGATCGGGTTGTGCTTGCGACCGGCGCATATGATCGCCCGCATGCATTCCCCGGCTGGACGCTGCCAGGCGTCCTTGGTGCAGGTGCGGCCTTGCGAATGATCAAAACGCAATGGTTGTTACCGGGTAAACGTATGCTGCTTGCCGGGCTGGGTCCCTTGCAGCTGTACCTGGCTGATCTGTTGTTGAAATCAGGCGTGGACGTCGTCTGCGTGGCGGAGGCGGCTGACCCATGGTCTGCCTGGCGATTTCTGCCGGGCTTTTGGGGACACTGGGATCGTCTGCGCGAGGCTTACGATTACCGCCGGACTCTTTGGAAGCATCGCGTTCCGCTTCTGTTTAATCATGCAATCGTCTCAGCTGAAGGTCCGGGGCAGGTCGAAGAGGCCACGATCGCCCGCCTGGATAAGGAGGGCGCAGCTATCCTCGGCACAGAGCAAACATTTGAGGTCGACACAGTATGCCTGGGCTACGGTTTTCTGCCGTCTTATCAATTGCCTGCAGCGTTTGGCTGTGAGCTTCGTTATGACGATAAGCTGCGTTGGTTTGTACCTCGGCATGATGCCAATATGGAAACGAGCGAAGCGGGTATCTTCGTCGCTGGCGATGTGACAGACATGGGCGGTGCACATGTGGCGGCGGCAGAAGGCCGGGTGGCCGGACTTGCGGCAGCCGATCAACTTGGCAGCCTGGACTCCGCTGCGCTGGTCAATGAGATGGAACGGGCACAGGCAGCGTTGCGGCGACTTAATCGCCTTGCCAGGGCCTTGCAGGGCATGTATGCCTTTCGTCCCGGACTGGCCCACTTGACGCGCGACGATACGGTTATTTGTCGCTGCGAAGAGGTCCGGGCCAGGGAGATCAAAGACAGCCTGTCCAACGGAGCCATCGACCCGCATCAGGTCAAGTTGCAAACCCGGGCCGGAATGGGCTATTGCCAGGGCCGGATTTGCAGTGCACTCACTGCTCCGATAATCGCCCGTCAGACTGGCCGACCGCTGAGTGCAATGAAGCCATACACTACCCGACCGCCGCTTCAGCCCATTTCGCTCGGCGAGCTTGCCGCAAGCAACGAGCCGTCATGAAAACAGAAGTAGCCATTATCGGTAGTGGCATCACTGGTTGTGCAGCTGCTTATTATCTGGCGAAACAGGGCAGGCAGGTCATCGTGTTGGAGAAAGACAACGGTGTCGGTCTGCAAGCATCGGCGCGTGCTGCAGGAGGCGTACGCCAACAGGGGCGTACGGGCGCGCTGCATCTCGCGATGGCTGCGGTTCAGCTATGGGCTGGCTTGTCTGAAGAGCTGCAGGCCGAACTTGAATATGTTCGTACGGGCAATCTGGTGATCGCCCTGGATGAAGATTCAGCTGCAAACCTGGAGCGGGAAACCGCCTGGGAACAGGAGCAGGGTCTTGCGGATGTACGCATGATGAGCGCGGCAGAGTGTCACAAAATGGTCCCCGGGTTGACGGGCGAGGTAGTAGCCGGCAAGCACTGTGCCAGCGATGGCTCTGCTAATCCGATGCTGGTAACGCCTGCGATTGCCCGCGCCGCACAGCGTTCTGGCGCTCGGATATTGACTAATACGACCGTCACGAGTCTCCTGTCCTGCGGCGCGCAGGTAACTGGCGTAGCGACGGACCAGGGCGAAATTGAAGCTGATTTCGTGATTAATGCCGCCGGTCCATGGGCCTCCAGATTCAATGACATGGTTGATTGCCCTACACCGATCAGCCCGGGACGCAGCCAGTTGTTGATTACAGAGCGATTCTCTCCACGACTGCATCCCTTTCTGACCATCATGGGCAGAGCCTACCTGCGACAAGCGGTCGCCGGTAACATCATCATTGGGCTTGGCGGATTGGCGAACGACAGGTATGAACAATATGTGGATTATCCCTCGCTCAGGCAATATGCGCAGCTCGTGTGTGAGGCCCTTCCCTGGCTTAAGGACGTCACACTCATTCGTGCATTTGCCGGCATCACGGAGTACACACCGGATGAAGAACCTTACATCGGCTCAGTACCGGGTGCAGCGGGGCTGTTTGTCGCGGCGGGATTTCATGGACAAGGCTTTTGTGTTGGTCCAATGGCCGGCAAGATCATTGCCGATCTGATATGTGGCCGCGCCTCGCCGGTTTCGCTCGCTCCTTTTCGGCCCGACCGTTTCGCCACAGCCAGTACGGAGTCTGGGGGTGAAGCCATTATCTATCCTGGAGAACGGCACTCCGAAGGACATTGAGTAGTCTCATTGCGTACTTTTAATCCGATGGCCAATGCACATCTGAATTTTCTCCGCACCTACGGCTGCAGGTCGATGCGATAGCTGGTCACGAACTGCAGGAATTTTGCGACTTCGACCATATCCTTGCCGACGAATTTGATCGTGTGCGAATCAACCCTCTCAACGTTTGGCAAATAGCCCAGCAATTCGACAGGTTGGTAATGTTTCAGACTCAATTCCAGCTCGATCGGCGTATCAAGCAAAAAGGGTTCGAAATCATCGATGCGATTGATAGCTGACTTCGTACTGGTGCGAATAACATCGTAGCCGGCTTCGGGTGTCAGGGTTCTGGCCGAATGAAAGCTGTTGGCCCATTTTACGACAGCACCTTCGAGATCGCCGATGATGGCCTGGTTCTCCGCGACAGCAACGTCGTCACCTGACACCATAATAACCGGAACGCCGAAATGACCTGCGATCGCCGCATTCATGCTGCCCTCTGTCATGGTCATGCCGTTGAGCCGCAGGCTGGTAATGTTTGCGCTGGACATCGTGTGGGCGCGGACACCTCGAGTATTGTTGGTGCTAGCGTGATAGCCAATAAAAATTACACCATCGAATGAATCATCGATTCCCTGCATCATCTCCAGTTCGCGCGGCCATGAACGCTCGATCATGACGTCGTCCGGCATTTCCTCTATTAGCAGGTTTTGTCCGTTGCCATGCGAGTCACTCACAAGAAATTCTGCTGCGCCTGCCGCTCTTGCAGCCTCAATCGCGGCATTAACCTCGGCGGTCATGAATTTGCGAAAGCGCTCGTATTCGAATCCGCCCGGGCCGAGTTGTTCTCCGGTTACTGCGCCAACCACACCCTCCATATCGGCTGAGATATATATCTTCAGCCCGTCTTCATCCTGGGCAAAAGCGGGGACAGAAACAAACAGGGCCACCAGAAGGTAAATCGACTTTCTTACGCTCATCATACTTCTCCACTAAACAGGCCGGTGTGAGTATAAGACGAACAAAAGGCCTTTCCCCTTAAAACTTTGAATATTGAACTACCGGTCATCCACGCTGATAACCCGGATTGCGGAAAAATCTCAGTAGATGTTGTTGGCCACTACTCAATTCGTTCCTGTCACGCCACACTATCGGCCCATTCCGCCGTTCGGGGTGTAAACTATCGCTTCCGGCTGGTTTGACTTTTTCACTTCGCCCAACAGGGCGCCAAGGCTGAACAATGTCATTGATCATTCATGCTCCGGCAGACAATCGCCTGGTTCCTGTTAAGAAGGTGTACTGTATTCAGTAATCTCTTTGGCAAACCGGCGAAAATCAACCAGAGATTTTTGACAGATAGCGAATACTATCTCCCAGTTGATCACATCATAATTATGCACTGCGACGTTTCTGAAGCCGACAGCTTTCTGCATGGAGATGCAGGTACCCGATGTGATGGCACCAAGCTTTTCGAGGGTCAAAAAAACATCACCCATGGTTGTGGGTGCTGATTCGTTAGTTTCACTGATGACATGACTGCCAATATCAACGCACAGTTGTACTGCTCGTGTGAGATTCAAGACCAGAATATCCTGAATATCCGGATCCTGAATGACCTGATCAACACCGGCAGGCGTTTTTTCTTCCACGCGCTGGATGCAACGTCGGAGGGATTCGAGTTTCTGCGTAAAAATTACTTGATCCATGCATTTCGCCTTTCGGCCAGGATTCTCTGCTGCAGGGGGACAAAATCTGCGGTATTGATAAGGTGCTTGGTCAACAGACGGGCATAGGTGGCATCATCACCAAGTAGCCGTTTGCCCTTGAAAACCTGCCCAAGGATGGGCTCGGCTGCAAAGTACAGATCGACAATATCTACCGGCAGGCCAAGCCTGGCTCCGATCAACTCAACCAGCTCCAACTTAAGGCTGCTGGATATCGGGGCACCAGCAAGTAGCGCCAGGTCAATGTCGCTTTCTCCGGTGGCATTCCCTGATGCTTGTGAACCAAACAATATGGCTAACTCAAACTGTGGATACCGTGACAAAATCCGGATCAGTTTTTTGCCCAATACACTCATTTTGGCATTGTAACCCGACTGCCCGACCCTCTCAAATTCGTAAGTTTGAATGCACTATTTAAGGTCAGTTATATTTTGTCAAAACTGAATTACAAACTTAATCAAAATGGATTTAGCTGGTTTTCAAGTTCGCGAACGTAATGGCTTAAGTCTCAAATTGGGTCGTTGGGGTCGGACCGATATAATTGGTTGATTTAGCAGAAGTTGATTGCATTTTTTCACCCTGCAGTGCCTTAGGCTACCCATTTCTACCGTGAAAACGCCAATTTATGAACCTGCTCTCATTGTTGAACTGCGCCGGGGCAACTTCATTCACAATTTAGCTCAGTAAACGAACGATCTTATGCCGTTTTTTGCAAATTCTTCCAGGATAATTATTATTTATCAGTGGATTGCGCTGGTCCGACCCCATAAACCATAATGGGTTGCGCTGGCCCGACCCCATAAACCTACTATTAACCCGCTTTCAGGGCAGATGAAAGCAATTTTCAACCATTAAATAAGGAAATATCGACTTGAGAAAACTATCCGTACTGGACCTGGCTTTTTTTCTTGCCGAGTCGCAAGACAGCCCCAAGCACGTTGCGGGGCTCTTGCTGTGCAAGAAGCCGGCCAATTGCCCAGCCGATTTTGCCGCCAAACTGGTTGAAGAACTGAAGACTTATGACAGCTTGAATGAACCGTTTGACCTGGTCATTGACTTCATGGGCTGGAAGGGCCCCCACTGGAAGCGCTGCAAGAAATTCTCCATTGACGACCACGTTTTCTATCACCGGCCCAAGAAGGTAGTGACCTGGCCGGAAGTCAAGAATTTCGTGACCAGCCTGCATGAACCACTCATGGACCGTTCCAAACCACTTTGGGAATTTCACCTGATTGACGGCATCAAGGGCAAGAAGTTTGCGATATACGTCAAATTGCACCATGCCTATGCCGATGGCATGACAATGACTTCCTGGTTAAACAGGAGCTTTAGCGAGTCCCCCGAAAATTTGCAGTTGCGCCCCCTCTGGACGCTGCCAAACCCAGCCAGGGCATCAAGTGAAGATCATTCATTTTCTCTTGCTGACACCATCGGCAGCCTGACCAGGCAAACCTGGGAACAATTGCTTGCGACAGGCGGCATCGCCAAACTTTCAGCGCAACAGTACCTGGAGCTAATTGGCTTGACTCGTAATGCCGTCTCCTTGCCGTTCAGCGCGAGTAGAGACACTCCAATGACAGGAAGCGCCTCTCCGGGCCGTTGCCTGGGCACTTCATGGGTATCGATGAAAAAGGTAAGACGAATATGCAAGGCAACGCGTTCTACCCTGAACCATGTGGCGCTGACTTGTATTGACGGTGCGCTACATCGCTACCTTGCTGACCAGGGGATCGTCCTGGATCACCCGGTCACTATCCAGATGCCGGTCAACCTGAGAAAAGATGGCGACAGAAAAACTGGCAACAAACTTGGCATCGTACTGGTCAAGCTGGCAAAGCCGACGGACGATCCGTACGTACGATTGCGTGAAATCGGATTTACCCTGCGCAATGTCAGGAATCAGATCGATGGGGTGCCTGGCACTTCGATGGAACAATATACTGTCCTCTCAGCAATGTTCAGCGAACTGATCGAGAAATGTAAGCTCAGTGACAAACTGCCCACAAATGGACACACGCTGGTTTCCAATGTGCCTGGGTCAAAAAACCCGCTCTACCTTAAAGGAGCGAAATTGGAGCAGATGTACCCGATCAGTACTCTGGCCCCCGGCCTGCGCATGAATATCACGTTGTTCAGTTACGCGGGCAAGCTGCATTTCGGGATTGTCGCCACCCGGGACATGAAAGACCTGGACACACTGGCGCAGTACATGGAAGAGGAATTCCACAACATCGAAAGCGCGGTTTTTGGATAGGAGTTGGTAGGAGTTGGGGTCGGACCGATATAATTGGTTGATCTAGCAGAAGTTGATTGCATTTTTTCACCCTGCAGTGCCTTAGGCTACCCATTTCTATCGTGAAAACGCCAATTTATGAACCTGCTCTCACTGTTGAACTGCGCCGGGGCAACTTCATGCACAATTTAGCTCAGTAAACAAACGATCTAATGCCCGTTTTTTGCAAATTCTTCCAGGATAATTATTATTTATCAGTGGATTGCGCTGGTCCGACTCCATAAACCTGCTCCGCTGGTCCGACCCCATAAACCTGCTCAAATACTCGTCAGCATCCTGACCCGCGAATCGATCATCTCCCGCCTGTCCCTCATGAATATTCGTCCGAATTGATTTTATTGCCATTTTTCGGCCAGCATGGGTAGCCTGTGGGCCATGTTCAATTTGCTTGATGTCATTACCTGTCCGGTCGACTGAACAGGAAGGACGAGGGAATGATCGTCAGTCAGCGATTAATACGTTTGTCAGAAAGGTGAACTCATCCGTCAACCATTCAAGAATCTTGCTTTTGGGCAGGCCGATAAAGTGCCCGAAGTCTGCAATCTCACGCAG
>PVMK01129037.1_pt1 | contig 32590 bp, 28 predicted proteins | sample 1853481 | NCBI WGS metagenome assembly PVMK01 (sample SAMN08533507, study PRJNA380276) | Marine sediment metagenome, whole genome shotgun sequencing project.
TATCGACAGAAGCACTCATAAAGTTGACTGAAAGTCAAGAACAAATCCGGCAGCATGGAACGTTCTATCGTCTCATTATGGTCTCATTATGTAGTAATTTGATTATTTAACTTAACGACAGAAGAACTAATTAAGTTGACTGAAAATCAAGAATAAATCCGACAGCATGGAACGTTCCCTCATCTCATTATGTTGTAATTTGATTATTCAACTTAACGACAGAAGAACTCATCAAGTTGACAGAAAGTCAAGAATAAATCCGACAACGCGGAATAGATGCTCTTAAAAAACAAGTGAAGCGGCGAATGCTGTGGGCGGTGTTTTATGTATTCCCGACTTTGGCGATAACCGACCCGAAGGGGCAACCGATTTTAACGACTTGGCAAGGTTATATGGCATAGAAGCCGTGAAACGCTTACTGTTAAGCGCACCTGATAAGGACAAGCAAACCACACCAACCCGACCAGAATAATGCAGCACAGGGCGATTCTGGCGCTAGTTTTCTATCACCTGAACCGCTCTCCTCACTTCCTGATGTAAAACCATTCGATTATTCGTATTTGCCTACTACGTTATGCAATTACGTGAAGGATATTTCCGAGAGAATGCAGTGTCCTGTCGATTTCGCGGCGGTGGGGGCGCTTGTGATGGTTGCTGCAATTGTAGGGCGCAAGATTGGAATACGCCCAATGAAAAATAATGACTGGACGGTAATCCCGAATCTTTGGGGTGCGGTAGTTGGGAACTCGGGAATTATGAAAAGCCCAACCCTGAATGAGGTGTTGTCACCCATTAAAAAATTGCAAGCATTAGCGTTTGAAGACTTTAACAACGCACAAGCTGAATATGAAACAAATGCAGAGTTGCTCAGGTTACAAAAATCCGTTGATAAATCCAAAGCGAGAAAAGCATTAACGGGTGACGTTGCCGCTTTGCGAGAACTAGGCGACAGATTAGATGGGCGTGCTGTTCAAGAGATTGAAGCCAGTGAAGATAAGAATATTACGATTGAAATAGTTAAATTTGGTGAGGACGGCAAAGATTAAACATAGCTAACTGTTCTTTAAATCTGTGAACGTCCAATTTGACCCAGCAGGCAGTCACAAATGACCGCTTTTGGCGGTTTTGTCAGTACAGGGTTGAGGTATTTATTAACAAATAATTGGTGAAAATAGCAAAAATAGCCGTTACCGATGGGAGAATCAGATATTTTTATTGAAATACCTGTAGGTATTAATGTAAGCTTGGCTTACGCACACAGGAGAGTTAGATGAGAAAAGTAGTTGTAGAAGGTTTTTGGGACGAAGAAGCTAAAGTATGGGTAGCATCTAGCAAAAACGTACCTGGTCTTATAACAGAGGCTAAAAGCATTCCTGCATTACGTAGAAAACTAAAAACCTTAATCCCCGAATTATTGGACGCTAATGGTTATGAGGACGGAGATAGTGTTCCATTCCGGCTAAATACACGCGCCCAATATGAAGATGTAGCACATAGCAAAGCTGCTTAGTCGGTGTCCGACTATTCAAAGCCGCTAAAGAAAATTCTTAAAGAAAATAAGTGTAAGTTCGAGAGACATGGAAAGGGTGACCATGATATGTGGTATAGCCCCATAAGTGGCTTAAGGTTTCCAGTAGATAGTTGTTCAAATCTCGTCATACAGCCAACGGAATCTTAAAACAAGCGGGGCTGGATAAACATTTTTAACCTCTTCTTCACGATCTAAAGCTGACGTTCAAAACTTGCCACTTTTGTAACAGACGTTCTTTTACTAAATTATTCTATTCTTATTATTTGCTGATCCAATACAGGCAAAGCTCATTTACGCTCTTGATGTTTATGCACCAAAAGAACTGGTTGGAGAAGATTGCCATACCATTCTTGTTGTAGTCTCGCAAGAGTATGAAACTGTGTGTTCTGGTCAAGATGGAACTTTTGCAGCAAAGTATGACAAGTTCTGGCGACACATTAAGATAGAGAATACGAAGTAAGCTATATATTCAAACTAGTTATAATAACGCATTGTTTATTAATATATGTTTATCTAGTATCGAACGCTATGTTCTAGGAATGTAAATCCACTGATTTAATAGGCTGCGGGCAGTATCCGTGATTTCTGATGCTGTCATTCCCACTGGACCACCAATCTGTTCTAGCAGTTCATCTGCTGCAGCACCGTGCAAGTAAACTGCCAGTAACAGTGCGTTTCCTACACTCAAACCCTGTGCTATCAAAGCACCAATAATCCCGGATAATACATCACCTGTTCCGGCGCTACTGAGGCCTGGATTACCACTAGTGTTTATGTAACGCTTTCCATCAGGTAACATACAAATGCTACCTGCGCCTTTCAGCACCACATAGCATTTGAAACGCTCTACTAGATTTTTTACTGCGGCCATACGGTCATTCTGAACTACTGTAGTACCGATGCTCAGCATTCGTGCCGCTTCTGCAGCATGGGGAGTGAGTACGGTATTTACTTTGCGGGCACTCAGTGTATTAGCAAGCTTGGGATGGGTTGAAATAAGATTCAACGCGTCGGCATCTAGCACTAAGGGTTGTGCAGATTTGAGCGCGGAGTCAAGCCAGAAATGGGCGTTAGCACTCATCCCCAACCCTGGGCCAATAACCAGACAATTCAGATGATCAAGCTTAAATAGTTCGTAAGCCGGGCGTAGCATCAGTTCAGGCTGCGCGGAGTAGACTTTATGTGTATCCTCAGCAACCAAGCCAAGATATACACGTCCTGATCCTAGTTTTAGTGCTGCTGTTCCTGCAAGGAATGCAGCTCCCACCATTCCTGCTGCTCCACCAATAATGCCCACGCTGCCAAACATACCTTTGTGGTTGTTAGCAGGGCGAGACGGTAGTAACAATTTCTGTGTGCAAGCTTGGTCCAATATCCATGAGCGGGGTTTTATCAGGGTAGGCGCATTGATATCAAGATTGCGTAGTAAAACTTTTCCACAATACTCAGTGCCATAATGAGTCAGGAGACCTGGTTTCAGGCCAATAAATGTGACGGTTATGGCGGCGTATATTGCCACACCGCGTACTTGGCCGTTGTCGCTGTCCAGGCCACTGGGAATATCGAGTGCAAGTACAGGCAGATTCATGTGATTAATCACATTGACTAGCTCATAGTATTTACCCTCAAGGTCTCGTTCAAGACCGATACCGAATAACCCATCTATTACCACATTCCAATTTTTCTTAGCTGGGATTTCAGAAAGTATCTCGCCCCCTATGGTAAGCCAAGCATCCAGAGAATTCCTTGCATCACTGGATAATTTGTCGCGTGTCCCAGTAAATACTAGCGTGACTTTGAACCACAATTCTTGCAGATAACGAGCAACAACGAAGGCATCGCCACCATTATTACCGGGGCCCGCTAGTACCAAAACTTTGTTTCTTTCATTGGTCAGCAGTTTATCCTGTGCTACTTTCGCTGCAGCCAATCCGGCTTTTTCCATCAAGTTGGCAGGATTAGGTAAGGCAGAGGCAAGCTGCTCAATCTTGCGTATCTCAGTGGTGAGATAGATAGGAGTTTTATTTTTCATAACGTGATGTATCCAAGCAACTACTTTTAAGACTGTGGGTAGCGTGTCTTCTCGTGTAAAATTATACTTTTTAATTCAATGCCACACTTCACCTAATGCTCCGATTCCGTGGCGGTAATGCCCTTTCTTCTTTCCGTCTGGAAAAATTAAAAGGTGTACTCAAAACAGTTGTCCCACAAGTTTCCCACATTTACGCCGAGTATTGGCATTTTTGCTCAGAAGCACGTAGTTTGCGGGAAGACGAAACCATTATTCTCGAAAAGTTGCTTACTTACGGTGCAGCACACCAGAGTAATATTTCCTCCGGCGAATTATTGCTGGTGTTGCCGCGTCCCGGAACCATTTCTACTTGGTCATCCAAAGCTACTGATATCTCTCGTCATTGTGGACTAGATGCAGTTGAGCGATTAGAGCGTGGCATAGCGTTTTATATACAACCTAAGGACGGACTATCAGCCGAGGAGAGAAATCAACTGCTTCCATTGATCCATGATCGCATGACCGAAGTAGTGTTCAGCTCGTTCAAAGATGCGGAAATTTTGTTCCAACATTCTAAGCCTGTACCGCTCAATATAGTTGATATGCGAAAGGACGCGATAGAGATGTTGCAACGAGCCAATAGTGAAATGGGCCTTGCATTATCGTTCGATGAGATTGAATATCTTGCAGTCCATTTCTCACGCATTGGGCGCAATCCAACTGATGTAGAGTTGATGATGTTCGCCCAGGCTAATTCAGAACATTGTCGCCATAAGATTTTTAATGCTGACTGGGTCATAGATGGTAAACCCCAGGCAAGGTCTTTGTTCTCAATGATACGTAATACTCATCATTTGCATCCGCAAGGTACGGTGGTGGCTTATACAGATAATTCCTCCATCGTCGAAGGAGCTAAAATTGCAAGCTTTTATCCTGGTAAGGATCACTCTTACAGTTATGCCGAGGAGCAAACGTATATCCTGATGAAGGTGGAGACTCACAATCATCCCACTGCAATATCTCCCTATCCTGGTTCCGCTACTGGCTCGGGAGGTGAAATTCGGGACGAAGGAGCAACTGGTCGTGGCGCCAAACCTAGAGCAGGATTCACAGGATTTTCGGTTTCAAATTTAAACATTCCTATGTTTATCCAGCCTTGGGAAGTGTACCGGGAGTTTTGTGAAGATCATTCGTACGGCAAGCCTTCACGCATCTCGTCCGCTTTACAAATCATGCTGGAAGGCCCAATTGGTGGGGCTACATATAACAATGAATTTGGTCGTCCTAGTCTAGCTGGGTACTTCCGCACTTTCGAAGAATTGATTGCGGGCGAGATGCGTGGTTATCACAAGCCGATTATGTTGGCGGGAGGAATAGGCCACATTTCTGAATTTAATTCATTCAAAGAAGAGTTTCCACCAGGTGCGTTGTTGATTCAATTAGGTGGGCCAGGAATGTTGATTGGGCTGGGCGGTGGTGCAGCTTCCAGCATGGGTACTGGTGTAAATGAAGAAACCCTAGATTTTAACTCAGTGCAGCGTGGTAATGCGGAGATGGAGCGGCGTGCTCAGGAAGTGATTGACCGATGCTGGCAGATGGAAAGAAAGGGGGGGGCAAACCCGATTCTTTCGATCCACGATGTCGGCGCAGGCGGCTTGTCCAATGCGTTTCCGGAATTGTTACATAGTTCACGACGTGGTGGGTGTTTTAATCTGCGTGATATTCCTTCAGAAGAATTGGGTATGTCCCCCATGCAAATCTGGAGCAACGAAGCACAGGAACGTTATGTACTTGCAATCATGCCAGAATCTCTAGAGTTGTTCAGGACAATTTGCGAACGTGAGCGTTGTCCATTTGCAGTGGTAGGTAAAGCGACAGAACAAGAACAACTTACCGTAACTGACCCAGCTTTCAACAATTTCCCGGTTGATATGGAGATTTCGGTATTACTAGGGAAATCACCAAAAATGATACGGAATGTCGTACACATTGAAAAATCACCAGTACCATTCAATACAGTGAGATTAAATTTAAAAGAGTCTGCTGATCGGGTGTTGCGGCTACCGGCGGTGGCGGACAAAACTTTTCTCATAAGCATCGGTGATCGTAGTGTTGGAGGAGTGACTGCGCGTGATCAGATGGTGGGGCCGTGGCAAGTGCCGGTGGCGGATGTAGCAGTTACACTGATGGGCTATCAGACTTATCAAGGGGAAGCATTTGCTGTAGGTGAGCGAGCACCGCTGGCTTTACTCGATCCCACCTGTGCTGCTCGTATGGCGGTAGGCGAAGCTATCACTAATATTTCCGCTACATTAATTGATCATATAGGAGAGATAAAACTTTCTGCCAACTGGATGGCTGCTACTGGACATCCTGGTGAGGACGCGGGTTTGTTCGACGCGGTTCACGCGATAGGCATGGAAATGTGTCCGCAGCTGGGGATTAGTATTCCGGTGGGTAAAGATTCTATGTCGATGAAAACTGTGTGGGATACCGATTCTAATAATAGTGATCGGGGCACCAGGAAAGAAGTCACTGCACCGTTGTCTCTAATCATTTCTGCTTTTGCAAGAGTAACAGATGTTCGTAAAACACTTACACCACAGTTGAGAACTGACTGTAACGAGACGGAATTGATCTTGATCGATCTTGGTGTGGGTAGGAATCGCCTTGGTGGTTCAGCACTGGCACAGGTTTATAAGCAAATAGGCGATATTGTACCTGATGTTGTAGGTCCAGATGGTGTGAAGAAACTTAAAGGGTTTTTTAATGCCATACAGAGCCTGAATCAAGAAAATAAAATACTCGCTTACCATGATCGTTCAGATGGCGGTTTGTTTGTGACGCTGTGTGAGATGGCCTTCGCGGGACACGTGGGCGTAACTGTAAATCTCGATCAGTTGTGTTTTGATGAGCTCGCTAACGATGTGGATGGATACGAATCGAGGCAGGAGGTATTAAGTGGAAGATTCCTGGAACGCATCATATCGGTTTTGTTTAATGAGGAACTCGGAGCGGTGGTCCAGATAAAGACTGAACATCATCACGATTTTATGAAAATAGCATCTCAGGCAGATTTACGTGACATATGTTTTGTAATCGGCACTCTCAACAACGAGGATGAAGTTCAGTTTTTGCGTAATAACAAACTGGTATTTTCGGAGAAACGTGCAGACTTACATCGTGCGTGGTCAGAGACATCTTACGAAATGCAGAAGTTGCGTGATGATCCAGCGTGTGCACAGCAGGAATACGATCTCAAACTCGATATTACTGATCCTGGCTTGTATACGCATCTGAGCTTTGATGTAGATAATGATATTGCTGCACCTTATATTCAGAGTGGCGTCAGGCCGAAAATTGCGATTCTTCGTGAGCAAGGTGTGAATGGTCATGTGGAAATGGCCGCTGCTTTTGATCGAGCGGGATTCGCAGCAACAGATGTCCATATGAGCGACATAATTGCGAGACGTGTTTCGCTGAAGGATTACATGGGCATTGCAGCATGTGGTGGATTTTCTTATGGAGACGTACTGGGAGCGGGAGAGGGTTGGGCCAAATCGATTCTATTCAATCACTACGCCCACGATGAGTTTAAAGCTTTTTTTAGGCGAACTGATACTTTCGCGTTGGGTGTTTGCAACGGTTGTCAAATGATGAGCAATCTACATGAAATCATTCCTGGCGCTGAACTTTGGCCGCATTTTGTTCGCAATAAATCAGAGCAGTTTGAAGCACGCTTTGTAATGGCGGAAGTTCAGAAAAGTCCGTCATTGTTTTTCGATGGAATGGCAGGAAGTAGCATGCCTATTGTTGTTTCGCATGGTGAGGGTTATGCAGAATTTGCCAGCGAAAAGAAGCTTTCAACTGCCCTATCTCTTGTGACGATGCGCTTCGTGAATAATCAGGGCAAGCCTACTGAGATTTATCCCTTTAATCCCAACGGTTCACCCCAAGGCATCGCTGGCATGACGACACCTGATGGACGTTTCAGCATACTTATGCCGCATCCAGAGCGTGTGTTCCGCGCTGTTCAACATTCGTGGTATCCCAATGATTGGCATGAAGATGCACCCTGGATGCGGATGTTCAGGAATGCGAGAAAATGGGTAGGATGAAGAATATGCTGGTAGCGTCGACTAGAAGAATTAAAAATATGATGATGTATAGAATGAAAATTTCTAAATGTACTTTGCATATTGGTGTTTTTGGTATCGTTTTTTTAGTACTTGGTGCTAATCTAAATGAGGTGTTTGCAGAAGTAAACTCTGGCAATAAAAAAGAATCAGAGTGTGTGCCGGTTGGGAGTTGGGTGGTGCCCGGAGGTGAGAAGGTATCTGACACCGAGGTCATTTCTCTAGCAGTGAATCAATCAGTTGTGCTACTAGGAGAGGCGCACGCTAACCTAGAGCATCATCGTTGGCAGCTACAAATGCTGTTGTCGCTGCACACTGTACATCCCAATTTGGTAATTGGTTTTGAAATGTTTCCACGTCGGGTGCAGGGGGTACTTGATCAGTGGGTAGCTGGTAAACTTTCTGAAGCAGAATTTCTTGTCGCTACAGATTGGAAGCATGGCTGGAATACTGATGCAAGTGCTTATTTGCCTTTTTTTCACTTTGCGCGAATGAATCAAATACCCATGGTGGCGCTCAACATCGATGCCGCCATGAGACGGGAAATTTCTTCAAAAGGTTTTAATAGTATAGCAGAAGAGAAACTCAAAGGCTTAACACGTCCTGCTACACCAAGTGTTGCATACCTTGATTACTTGATGCCAATCTACAAGAAGCATAATCGGGATGGTAAGCATAAAGATGGGATCAGCCGTGACGATTTAGATTTTCGGCGCTTTGTTAGAGGTCAGCAGCTATGGGATCGAGCGATGGCACAAGCACTATATTCAACAATGAAGCGACCAGGGTATCCGCTAGTGGTCGGGATCATGGGTGCAGGGCATATTAAGTATGGCTACGGGGTACCTCATCAATTGAAAGACCTAGGTGTTGAGGACGTAGCTATGTTATTACCTTGGGACAGTAATACGTCATGCAAAAATTTAGTTACTGGATTAGCAGATGCAGTATTTGGTGTCACTTCCTATATTGTCCCGCGCGTGCCTTCACGTCAACGACTCGGTATTCGCTTTGAAATAGTACAAAACGGGGCACTCGTCATTCAGGTCGAAAAAGATAGTGTGGCAGAAGTCGCAGGTATCAAGGATGGAGACCTTATCACAGAAATTGCAGGTTTGGAGGTTAAGAAAACTAACGATGTTATTAGGGTGGTTCAGAGGCAAGCACCTGGCACTTGGTTGCCACTAAAAGTAAGACGTGGTAGTGAGACGATTGAGATTATTGCCAAATTCTCTATGGTGATGCAATGATAATTTGTATGCTGCTAGGGTGGTTGTATTTCATCCGACGTATCCTGTCCGCACTGTTTTTAACCATGGTAGTAATCGTTGCATCTAATATAACTATATCAATCGTTATCGCAGCTCCTCTATTAGCACAGGATCCTTTAGCAGTTGAATACGATATTGTCGTGCATATTGACCCTGTCGAACAAACTATTAAGGGACGTAGTGTTATTGTTACAACGTCTTCACACGAATTAACACTGTTGTTGGGGCAACGTTTTAAGGTGACTCATGCCTTCATTGATGGGGTGACTCTTAAACCTTCTGGGTTATGGCCATTTGATGCATACTTGGAGTGTTCCAGCTAGCCAGAGAAATGTTCAGCGATATATTGAAATTCATTGGGATGGAAAGCTTTCGCCACTTAATACTTCACTTGATCACCAGCAAACACTTGGAAGGGCCGAACCAGTAAGTGGTAGTTTAGGGTACTTTTCTTCCTGATTCAAGTGGCTGGTATCCGCGTATTGCTGGAGAGCTTGCAAGTTACCGTGTAAGCATTGAAATGCCATCCGGGCAGCGTGGTATTGTTGCTGGCCGGCTCATCAAAGAATCTGAGACGAGTGAAAGCTATCATGCAGTTTTTGAATTTCCTTTTCCGTCTGAGGGTATTGATTTTATGGGCGGTCCATACATTGTTACGACAGATATGATGAAGAGTGCAGGTGGTAAGCGAATCCAGCTGCGAACTTATTTCCATCCACAAATCAAAGAATTAGCACGTGGGTACCTTGACAAAGTAAAGGGCTACATTGACCTTTACGAATCGAGGATCGGAGAATATCCATTTACTGAGTTTAGCATCGTATCAAGCCCTACACCTACCGGTTTTGGTATGCCGACGCTTACCTATCTAGGTATAAACGTACTGCGGTTGCCGTTTATACGAAATACATCGCTTGGACACGAAGTACTACATAACTGGTGGGGAAATGGAGTTTATCCTAATTACCAAGTTGGTAATTGGTCCGAGGGGTTAACAACATTCATGGCAGACTATGCGTACAAAGAACGTATAGGCCCAGAAGCTGCGCGTGAGATGAGACTGGGTTGGCTACGTGATTTTTCTGCTCTTTCACTTGGACAAGACTCTGCACTTGAAAGGTTTGCAACACGAACACATGGTGCCTCGCAGATTGTCGGCTACAACAAAGCGGCGATGATGTTCCTGATGCTACGTGATTTGATTGGATATGAGAGTTTTGATCGTGCAATCCAGGCGTTCTGGCATCATCAGCGCTTTCGTATCGCGTCGTGGTCGGATTTACGGCATGCATTTGAAACCGAGTCTGGGCAGGATTTACAAATTTTTTTCAAACAATGGTTAACATATACGGGAGCCCCTACAGTGCATATTGCAAAAGCAATTCGCAGACAGTCAGACTCTGGTTACCGGGTAACAATTACTCTTGAGCAAACAGGTGTCTCTGCCTTATACAGTATACGTGTACCAATTGTGGTATATACAAAAGATAGTAAGGAAACCAAGACGTTTGATCTGGATCGTGGCCGACAGACTTTTTCGTTTAAATTACGTGCTAAACCCCTTGAAGTGGCTCTTGACCCAGATTTTCGGTTATTTCGAAGGCTGACACCTGACGAAGCGCCACCGATTTTGCGTCAGATCATGGTGAATCAGGCGGCAGTGACCGTTTTACTGTCTGAAAAGGGTGGGGCGCATGTCGCTGGTTATGAACTTGCCAAAAAGCTTCAGAACCGTATACCAAAAATAGTCTTATCGAAGGATGCTTTTACAGCGACTTCGGTATTAGTAATTGGACTACAGGAACAGGTTGATAGGTGGATTAGTTCGCACAAGTTACCTGTACGTCCCGTAATCATGCGCAGCAACGGTACAGCACATGCTTGGACGGTTAAACATGATGGTGTGACGCTCGCGATTGTGTCTGCAAAAGACACAACTTCACTGAAAGCTTTAGTTCGGCCGTTGCCACATTACGGTCGGCAAAGTTATGTTGTCTTCGATGGTGCGAAGGCTATCGAGCGTGGCACATGGCCGGCAAGAGTGCAGGTGGTGAAGTTGAATTAATCTGTATTACTAGTGCCCAAGCAAAGACGGAGAAAGCCCTTTTGTCATGTCAAGGAGTAGCTCGCAACTTCCAGGTTACATCTTTTAGGTCAATGTAGAACTACCCCCTTGTGTCTTGTCTTAAATGATTGTCTAGGGCGCTCATTTTCTTGCATTACTTATTAGAATATTGACTGCATTGCGGTATGGATTCTACTGGGCCCATCTATCTGAAAAAAGTAGGTCAATTATGTAGGTAGAGGGTGCGGGTATCGAATGATGAGTATCTAAAATGGGACCCTAGCTTTTTAGTTGTAGAGTTGATTCGTCTGCTATTTATAAAATCAAATTACAGTTGATCACTAAGCTTCTTGTTTTTCCGACTTTGGGACAAGTTTTTTGTTAACATACACTTTTAGTTTGTTAATTTAGCGGGGTATTTAATGGCGATCGAAAGAACTTTGTCTATTATCAAACCCGATGCAGTGGCAAAAAATAAAATTGGAGAAATCTATTCCCGGTTCGAGTCCAACGGGTTGAAAATTATTGCTGCGCGCATGATATATCTTTCCCGGGCCGATGCACCTGAAACCGCAGCAGTTGAGATCGCCTACTATTTTCCAGAAATGAACGTTTATTCTCGATAGAGGCTGAATTTTAGCTCAACATATGACTGTTAATTTGCTTGATTTTAACGCGAAAAATCTTGCCAGTTTCTGTGCAGAGATTGGCGAGAAATCATTTCGCGCTAAGCAATTACTACGTTGGATACATCAGTCTAGTGAGGCGAACTTTGCTGATATGAATAATTTGGCGAAGGTATTGAGGAGAAAGCTCTCTGCTATTGCGGTGGTTGAGCCACCTCAAGTCATCAGTGAGCATATCTCCTCTGACGGAACACGTAAGTGGTTGCTAGCCGTGGGTGCCGGCAACGAAATCGAGATGGTTTTTATACCTGAATCTAGTCGCAGTACGCTGTGCATTTCCAGTCAGGTGGGGTGTGCGTTGGAATGTACATTTTGCGCTACAGGTAGACAGGGTTTCAATCGTAACCTAAGGGTAGGGGAGATTATCGGTCAGCTATGGTGGGCAAACAAAGTACTGAGAGCTTCCCATAAAGAGATTGCATCGAAATCGGAACATTTTGCTGATGAATCAAAAGTAGTTCAGTCTGCAGGAAACAGCCACACTGTCAGTAATGTGGTAATGATGGGTATGGGCGAACCACTTGCCAATTTCGAAAATGTAGTGACAGCGCTTGACCTGATGTTGGACGATAACGCGTACGGGTTATCGCGTCGGCGTGTAACGGTTAGCACTTCAGGTTTGGTTCCAGCTATGGACCGGTTGCGTGAGCGTTGTCCTGTAGCGCTAGCGGTATCGCTGCATGCGCCAAACGACAAGCTACGTGACCAATTGGTACCAATCAACAAGAAGTACCCAATCAAGGAGTTGCTGGCTGCTTGTCAGCGCTATCTTGAAACTGCACCAAGAGATTTCATAACTTTTGAATACGTCATGCTGGCAGGGGTCAATGACAGTGTGGCTCAAGCGCGTGAGTTGGTAAAATTAGTACGGGAAACTCCCTGTAAGTTTAATTTAATTCCATTTAATCCGTTTTCCAATTCCGGTTACGAGCGTTCTTCGTTAGAGGTGACGTATCGATTTCGCGATGTATTGATGCAGGCTGATTTGGTGACAACAGTACGCAAGACTCGTGGCGATGACATTGCTGCTGCTTGTGGTCAACTTGCTGGAAGAGTATTGGATAAGACCCAGCGGAAAAATCACGTAATTATGGAGGCAGCAAGATGAGGCAGTTACTGACAAGTTTCTTAATTGCGTTATCTATACTGATAGGCGGTTGCGCCAGTTTTTTTGCGCCCTGGTTTCCGCCTAAACAAAAGGAGGCTCATGAGGAGTTGAAGTCGGAGCATACTTGGCTTGGTCAAGAGCAGAGTGAAAGTGCAAAAATAGAAAGCACCAAACTTCATACTCTGCTGGCTGGAGAGTATTACAGTCGCGGTCAATATAAGGTGGCAATAGAAGAAGCAAATATAGCTTTAAGTGGAAATCCCAGCTATGCCCCTGCATATAATGTGCTTGGGTTGGTTTATATGAAATTGAAAGATGATAAGTTGGCTCAACAAAATTTCGAGCGTTCGTTAGATATTGCACCCAACGATCCTGAAACCCATAATAATTTTGGTTGGTTCTTGTGCCAGCGGAGGCCCAAACAAATGGACCAAGCCGTGAAGCATTTTGAGATAGCTCTAAAAGATCCTCTTTATTCAACACCAGAGATGGCCAATACGAATGCTGGAACTTGCGAACTGAGTCGTGGAAATTATAGAAGTGCGGAGGAGTATTTTCAGAAAGCACTAATGTTAAAACCAAAATATTCACCGGCTTTAATAGGGTTGACGAAGATGCATTACTCAAGCGGAAACTTGGCTGCGGCCAAGTTAAATCTCGCACGCTATATGCATACTTCCACACCTACGGCAGAGAGTCTGTGGCTGGGGGTGAAGATTGAACGTAAGGCTGGGAATCGCCAATCTGCTGCCAGTTATGCTTCACAGTTGAAGAAACGTTTCCCGGATTCTAAAGAGGCAATCGCTCTTAGTAAGGGCGAATTCTAGTAATGAGCGATACCGATAATAATAACGGCACAGTAGAGATAGAAGCAGCTGAAAAAGTGCAAAGTATTGGCCAAGTATTGCAAGCAGCACGGTTGGTTCATGGTATGAACATCCAGGATGTAGCGCGACAATTACGGTTATCAGCGTGGCAGGTCGCGGCAATTGAGGAAGATGATTACAGTAAATTTCCAAGTCGTACTTTTTTACGCGGTTTTATCCGAAATTATGCAAAACTCGTACAAGTGGGACACAGTGGAATTTTCGCATTTGTTGCAACAAACTCTTCCGCCTGTTTCTTCTCAAGCCATCTCGTACCCGGTAGATGGAACTTCATTTACATCTAGCCATAAACAATCACGTAGTAGCCCAATCCTTGTATGGGGGGCAGTTCTGGCATCGATGTTTTTGATTTATGAGGTTTATCGCGGCGGGGAAGAAAATCAACAGACAGATGCGAACGTTGAATTTGGAACCATGGCAAAGAATACAACTAAATCTGAAACCGAGGACAAACAGGCAACAGAAAAGATTCAACTTCAATTACCACTTGCTGTTAAATCAATTGATCCCGATGCAGTACAGCTCACTGAAGAGGAGGGGATAGCTCAACAGAAAAATGATAATCTGTTTTCAACGCAGCAAGTAACGACACAAACAGTGGTTGCTCATAAGCCAGTGAAAAGTGGTGAGGGCATCATCCACTTCGTATTTGATGAAGAATCGTGGGTTGAGGTCATAGATGCAGGAGGCAAGAAGATTGTTTCACGGACTAATCCAGGAAATACGGAGAAAATGGTATATGGCAAACCACCGTTTTCTCTAACGATCGGAAACGCCGCTAATGTCAAGCTAGATTACAATAGTAAGCCGGTAAACTTGACGCCGTACATTAGAAATGGGGGGGTGGCACGTTTATCACTCGAATAGAATTTTCACGTATGTAAGATTTTTGTACTTATCATGACTACATCACAAAACGAAATAAAAAAACACCGCAGTAGTGTCGGTGTCCGGATCGGACAAGTCAGTGTTGGAGGTGGTGCCCCAGTAGTAGTGCAGTCCATGACCAACACCGATACAGAAGACGAATCTGCAACTGTATTACAAGTGGCCCAGCTCGCACGCGCAGGTTCAGAGATAGTGCGTATAACGGTCAATACTGCCGCAGCAGCGAAAGTCGTGTCGGCTATCCGCACGCGCCTTGATGATATGGACTGTCATGTACCGCTAGTGGGCGATTTTCATTTTAATGGCCATAAACTTTTGACTGAATATCCAGATTGCGCACAGGCGTTGGCTAAATACCGAATCAATCCTGGAAATGTAGGACATGGTAAAAAGCGAGATGAACAGTTTGCTACCATGATCGAAACGGCTTGTAAGTACGACAAGCCAGTACGGATCGGTGTCAATTGGGGCAGTCTAGATCCTGAACTGCTGGCGCGCATAATGGACAAGAATGCAGAATCGTCAGATCCGAAAGATGCGGGGCACGTAATGCGTGAAGCCTTAATCACCTCAGCTCTAGAAAGTGCTGCTAAGGCAGAAGAAATAGGATTGGGTCGCGACCGGATCATATTGTCTTGTAAGGTAAGTGGCGTACAGGATTTAATTGCAGTTTATAGAGACCTAGCAGCATGTTGCAATTATGCATTGCATTTGGGATTGACTGAAGCAGGTATGGGTTCGAAGGGAATCGTCGCTTCTACCGCGGCGTTGTCAGTGCTATTGCAGGAAGGTATTGGTGACACTATTCGTATATCACTCACGCCAGAGCCAGGCGGTGACCGTGCCCGCGAGGTAGTCGTGGCACAAGAAATACTGCAGACCATGGGGTTACGTGCATTTGCACCGCTGGTGGCCGCATGCCCAGGTTGTGGACGAACTACTAGCACCTATTTCCAAGAGCTCGCTGAGAATATTCAGAGTTACGTGCGAAATCAGATGATAGTGTGGCGCGAGCAATACGATGGTGTGGAGAACATGACGTTGGCAGTGATGGGTTGCGTGGTTAACGGTCCTGGTGAGAGCAAACATGCCAATATTGGTATTAGTTTGCCAGGTTCAGGAGAAAGGCCGGTTGCACCGGTTTATGTGGATGGTCAGAAGTCCGTCACTCTAAAAGGCGACAATATTGCTGGTGAATTCCGCGAGATTGTTAATGATTATGTGCAGACAAAGTATCCAAAGAAAGTAGCTAATGTATAGAAACATTCAGGCTGTTCGTGGGATGAACGATGTTCTGCCTGACCAGGAGTATATTTGGGAATTTTTTGAGCAGACCATACGAGAGTGGATGGCGGCTTATGGTTATAGAAACATTCGCATGCCAATTGTCGAACATACCGACTTGTTTGTTCGGTCCATTGGTGCAGTGACTGACATCGTAGAGAAAGAGATGTATACCTTTCTCGATCATCTCAACGGGGATAGTTTAACGCTGCGGCCTGAAGGTACTGCTTCTTGTGTGCGTGCAGTGCTAGAACATAATCTACTGTATACAGGGCCGCAAAGACTATACTATTCGGGTCCCATGTTCCGACATGAGCGTCCGCAGAAGGGGCGATATCGCCAATTTCATCAGGTGGGTGTTGAAGCGTTAGGGTATTCCGGGCCAGATGTTGATGTCGAGTTAATTGTCATGTGCGCAGGATTGTGGAAAAAGTTGGGTATTTCTAATGTACGTCTAGAAATTAGTACACTTGGTAGTGTTGAATCGCGTACTTTGCACAGGTCTAGATTGATCGGATATCTAGAGAAACACTTGGATAAGCTCGATGAAGATGCGCGCAAGCGGCTCTATAGTAACCCATTACGAGTACTCGATAGCAAAAATCCTGAAATGCAGAAAATCATTGGTGATGCCCCTGGATTGTTAGAAAACATGGATGAGGATTCACTTAAACATTTTGAGAAATTGCAGCAAATGCTACTTGATCAGGGAATTAGCTTTGAAATTAATCCACGGTTGGTAAGAGGTTTGGATTACTATAACCGCACTGTATTTGAGTGGGTCACCAACAAGCTCGGTGCGCAAGGTACGGTATGCGCTGGTGGTCGTTATGATGGATTGGTAGAGCAGATTGGTGGTAAGCCAACACCAGCCTGTGGTTTTGCAATGGGTGTAGAACGTTTATTAGCACTGGTAGTAGAATGCGGTAGGGAAATACCAAATCCTGCTCCGGATGTCTACGTGATACATCAGGGTGAATCTACAGAAGGACTTACCTGGAAAACCGTAGGTTACTTACGTGATCAGGGAATCAACGTCATCCTACATTGTGGTGGTGGTGGTTTTAAGGTACAGATGAGGAAAGCCGATGTTAGCGGAGCACGTTTTGCTGTCATTATTGGAGATGATGAGGTAAAAGCTGGAGTAATAAGTGTTAAATCTCTGCGTGAAGAGGTAGAACAAGTGAAAATAGGATTGACAGAAGCAGTGGGGCTAATTCAAGGAATTGGAGTCAGAAATGTATTTCAATCTAGTTAGGAAAGAAGATGGCAACATATGATCTGGAAGAACAGGAAAAAATAGATGGGCTGAAATCCTGGTGGGAAGTATATGGCACACTGGCAATCATAATTGTGGCAACTTTCATCGCTGGTATATTTGGTACTCAGGCATGGAAGTACTACCAGAAACAACAGACTGATCAAGCAGCAGAGTTATTTGTTTCTTTGCAAGAAATTGGGGTAGGTGAGGACGCCAAGAAAATAGGAGATGCTGCTCGTTTATTAATGGAGGGTTTTCCCAGTAGCGGCTTTGCGTCGCGTGCCGCGCTAATTTCTGCGCGGGCGAGTTTAGATGCGAATGATGTGCAAAATGCCAGGAACCAGTTTCAGTGGTTGCTGGTCAATAGTGATGAAGCTGAATTAAAGGATGTTGCTCGGCTTAGGTTAGCGGGCTTGATGTTGGATGAGAAAAAATACGACGAAGCACTGAAGTTACTAGAGAGCAAACACAGTGAATTCTTTGCTGGTCTCTATGGGGATCTAAAAGGTGACGTCCTTGTCGCTAAGAGAAACATTTCAGAGGCACGCGTTGCCTATAAAATGGCGATGGACAAAATTGATAGAAATGGTGCTCACTATAAAATTGTTCAAATGAAACTTGATGCATTAATAGAAACGAAGTAATGTCCATAAACAAAATTATATTGAATGTTGTATGTGTTGTTCCTCGGCACGTTTTCTTGCTGCCCTTGCTGCTCATGTTTGTCGGATGTGCGAGCACTAGCGATTTGTTTAGCAGCGATCTTAAGGCTGATTCAGAGCCGGTCACTCAATCCAATAGTGATGTGGTTAATGACGATCTTAAGGCTGATTCAGAGGCGGCCACTGAATCCAGCAGTGAGGATCTCACGACTGATTTAGTGCAAGATGCCCAGTCTGGCAGCAAAGATATAAATACCAAGAAGGATGAAGTTTCAGAACCAGAGACAATTACTAGTGTGCCCCCATTGTGGGAGAACAACGTTGGTGATGCAGATTATGATGAGTTTTCAGCGCGGGATGCAGTAGATGATTTAGTCAGCCTTTCCTACCGAATAGGAACAAGTGTAACGGGAACAACGGCGCTGGTACCGGGATTTCATAATGATGCTGTGTACGCGGCTTCTGCGAGTGGGCAACTTACACGTTTTGATTCTGCTACAGGCAGCGAAGTGTGGAGTATTAATACTTATAGTATGTTGTCTGGTGGAGTAGGAGTGAATGATGAAATGGTTCTAGTAGGTACTTTCAAGGGTGAAGTTCTAGCATTTGATGATCAGAGTAATCTTCTGTGGCGATCACAGGTAACCAGCGAGATACTGAGCCCGCCACAAGTAGACGATGGTGTGGTGGTAGTTCGCACCGGAGAGGGTAGAATTTTTGGCTTGGACGCAGTCGATGGCAAACGTAAATGGGTGTATCAAACCTCTAAGCCTTCGCTAACTGTACGAAGTTTTGCTGGAGTGTTGGTCAAGGGAGGCGCGGTATTTGCCGGGTTTGCTGGTGGAAAGCTCGCAGCGATACAATTGTCCGATGGCAAGGTAGCCTGGGAAGTTGCCGTATCGAAAGCACGTGGTGTGACAGAACTGGAGCGAATCACGGATATCACCAGCCTTCCAGTAGCAGATGAAAAACAGATATGTGCTGTAGCCTATAAGGGACGAGTTACCTGCTTTGAAATTACTAGTGGCAATCAAATTTGGACGCGAGATACTTCTAGTAGCGCCGGTCTAGCTATGGATAATAAATACGTTTATGTGAGTGAGGATGATGGCTCGGTGGTGGCTTACAATAAAAATAACGGGACCATTATATGGAAGAAAAAGATACCTAAAAGAGAAGTTAAAAAGATTTGCCGAATTTACTTTGACTGCCGCAGGCGAGCCAGGAAGGAGTGCACAGTATAGTGGGACAGCCACTAAAGGCAGCAAAAAGGATTCTAGTATGTGGGATTTCTTAGGTTTAGGTTCAGAGTCCAACGATAATGAAGAAGACGATTGGGAGCAGAGTGATAGACCCGATATACGAATGGAAGAAGGTGGTTTTTTGGGAAATTTCATAGTTAGGAAATTTGGTGGCGGCGACGATAAAGTCCTTGTCAATAAATTGTCTGCGCCTTTTGTTTATGGTTCCCAGGTAGTGGTGGGAGATTCTCAGGGTTATGTGACAATCCTAAAATATGATGATGGTGCTATTGTCTCTCAATCTGAGACTGATGGAGGTGCCATCCTTACTCGTCCTGAGCATGTGCCTAATGGTTTAGTGGTACAAACTATTAATGGTGGACTTTACGCGTTCAGCATTCAGTAGACACAATTCGGAAAAATTCATACATTGTAGAAGACAACATTTTTTCTTCAGTAGGAGAAGAGAGGTGGATGTTCTCTGTGGCAATAACTTGAAACCATGAAACCTATTCTCGTATTAATTGGACGGCCCAATGTTGGGAAGTCAACTCTTTTTAATCGGCTAACCCGTAGCCGTGATGCAATTGTTGCAAATATCCCAGGTTTGACGCGTGATCGTCATTACAGTCACGGTAAACTGGGCGATAAATCTTATTTGGTAGTGGATACCGGTGGTTTTGAGCCAGTAGTAAAGGAAGGCATCCTGCATGAAATGGCAATGCAGACAATGCAAGCGGTGGATGAAGCTGATGTAGTGTTATTCATCGTCGACGCAAGACAGGGACTAGTATCACAAGACAAAATTATCTCCGACCAACTCCGGAAGACAGGACGAAGAATTGTTCTGGTAGTAAACAAAACTGAAGGAATGGTGGCATCTGTCATTACCGCTGAATTTCACGAACTGGGTCTGGGTCAACCCTGTGCCATTTCTGCTGCTCACGGGGATAATGTAAGTGAGTTAGTAGATATGGCACTGGTAGGTTTCCCCGAACGACAAGAAGATGGAGAAAAAGACAAGCACCCGAAGATTGCCATCGTGGGTCGACCCAACGTCGGCAAGTCTACGTTGGTGAATACATTGCTGGGCGAGGATCGTGTGATTACGTTTGATCAACCTGGAACTACTCGCGATAGTATCAATATTGATTTTGAGCGTAACAATCGTCACTACACCTTAATCGATACTGCTGGCTTGCGTCGTCGTGGTAGGGTATTAGAGACTATAGAAAAGTTCTCAGTAGTTAAAACCTTGCAAGCCGTAGAAGGCGCCAATGTTACGGTGCTTGTGCTGGATGGGAGAAACGAAATTTCTGAACAGGACGCACATATAGCCGGATTTATATTAGAGATGGGGCGTGCGTTGGTATTAGTTGTGAATAAGTGGGATGGGTTGGATGATTATCAGCGTGAAACTATCAAGCGCGAGATTTCCAGGAAACTTGCATTTCTCCTAAGTTTTGCCAGACCACACTATATATCGGCATTGCGAGGTAGCGGCATGACGGGGTTATTTCCATCAATTGATTCTGCATATGCCGCTGCGATGGCAAAACTGTCTACCCCAAAACTTACACGCACACTCTTAACAGCGGTAGAAAAACAGCCACCACCGCTTGCTGGCATGTTCCGTCCCAAGTTACGATATGCTCATCAAGGTGGCTCCAACCCACCATTGATAGTGATTCATGGAAGCGCTCTTAATCATGTACCGAAAACGTATCAGCGCTACCTAGAAAACAAATTTCGTACAACATTCCAACTAGAGGGGACGCCACTGCGGGTTGAGTTTAAAATGAGTCGCAACCCTTATGCTAACAAGAAGCCTGCACCTCTCAGCGAAGCTGAAGAAAAACGCCTTCACCGCCACCGTAGATATAATAGAAAGAAATATGGTTAATAGCAGATTGCCTGGGAATTAAAAGTATCTCTAGATTCTTTTCTATACATTGTTTCACATTGTTGGTTACGGTCAGCATTTTTTCCTGAATGTACAAGCAAGATGATTTTTAATGTAGCACTCTTGGCACACTCAGGGTGAATTCGGGAATGGGCGCATCAAAACGGAGGCCGTCTTCAGCCACCATTTGGTAGCTTCCTTTCATTGATCCAACTGGGGAGGAGATGGCTGTGCCACTTGTGTATTCGAAACTATCACCTGGCTTTAGTAGAGGCTGTTCGCCTACTACTCCTAATCCACGTACCTCCTGAATATCGTTTCCCCCATCCACAATAATCCAGTGGCGACTAATGAGCTGAGCAGCGATCATACCAGTGTTAGCGATGGTGATAGTATAGGCGAACACATAGTGGTCTATCGCCTCGTCTGACTGTTCAGGAAGATAGGCAGTGCGAACTATTACATTAATTTCATATTTCTTATCTTCAACCATATCCGTATTGCACACTATTTTTCGCTTTACGGCAAGGGTAGAGTTTGTAAAACATGTTCTTGCATAAGTAAAGCAGGTTGAATTTTAGCATATGATCTGAAGTAAATAGCCACTAGAGAACCTTTTACGGTTAAAATAGCGTTCCTGATTTTGAGGAATATATTAATGGCCAATTATCTTATTGCTCCAAGCATTCTTTCTGCAAACTTTGCTAAATTAGGCGAAGAAATTACCAACGTTATCAATTCGGGTGCAGACATTGTCCATTTCGATGTGATGGATAATCATTACGTTCCTAATTTAACAATCGGTCCTTTGGTGTGCGAGGCAATTCGTCCGCTCACCAATGCAATTATCGACGTACATCTGATGGTGGAACCGGTAGATCGTATCGTTCCTGATTTTGCAAAGGCAGGAGCCAACATTATTTCATTCCATCCGGAAGCATCTAAGCACATTGACCGCACCATAGGCCTCATAAAGGAACAGGGTTGCAAGGCTGGCCTAGTATTCAATCCTGCAACACCGTTACATTATCTCGACCATGTGCTTGAAAAGCTTGACCTTGTCCTAATTATGTCAGTGAATCCTGGTTTTGGTGGGCAGAAATTCATTCTTGAAGCACTGAATAAGTTAAAAGCGGTTCGCAAGCGTATTGATTCTTGTGACAAGAAGATTCTTCTGGAAGTTGACGGCGGGGTGAAAGAGGATAATATTGCCGATATTGCCCGCGCTGGAGCTGACGCCTTTGTTGCTGGCTCTGCAATTTTTAGTGCGCGTAAAGACAGCGATCCGCACCACTATGATACGGTAGTGGCTGCATTAAGAGCAGAACTAGCCAAGGTTTAGTTATAGTTGTTTAGTGAAAGAATCCAGTATTATTTTTCTTTCAGATTTGTGGGAGAGAGTATAACGTAGTATGAATAAGAGTCTCTACCCTTATACTAAACCTTCTCCAACTCAAATAGAATTTCCCTTGGTGGTCAAGGCCGTTATGATTGATTTGGATGGTACGCTGCTCAATACGGCGGGCGATCTTGCTAACGTGGCCAACATAATGTTACGAGAATTAGGTAGAGCAGAACTGCCACTTGCGACTATTCAATCTTACATAGGCAAAGGCATACAGAATCTGGTTAAGAAATCACTTGAAAACAGTCTTGACGGTGAGCCAGACACCGAACTATTTTCTCGAGCGATGACAATTTATGAGCACGAATACGAGAAAAACTTGTGTATCAACACGCATCCCTATCCGGGGGCAGTAGATGGGCTAGCCGCTATGAAGGAAGCTAGTTTTCAATTAGCTTGTATCACTAACAAGTCTGAGGTCTTCACTTTACCCCTGCTGCGTACTACCAGTCTGTTAGATTATTTCGATATTGTCCTCTCTGGTGATAGTCTACCAAAAAAGAAACCAGATCCAATGCCATTGCAGCATGCCTGTAAGCTATTCGGGATTCTGCCCCATGAAATGTTGCTGATCGGTGATTCGCTCAACGATACCGTGGCAGCACGCGCAGCAGGGTGCTATGTTTTTTGCGTGCCGTATGGTTACAACGAAGGACGTGATATTCTTGAACTAGATTGTGACGCCATTATTCCATCCATTTACGATGCAGTGCAACTGATCAAGAGATCGTTATGAACTACGAAAATAGTGGAACTAAAGTAGGTAATATTTATACACAGTGCTCTCGCTGGATCCTTAGCTATTGGCTTAGTTGGCGTGCCTAGTACCCCATATAATCGTATTCTTTTCCTCTCGTTTTATTGAAGTTTTATCATGACCGAAACTGAATTCATAAACCTTACAGCGAAAGGTTACAATCGAATCCCGGTAGTGCTGGAAACCTTTGCTGATCTTGATACTCCCCTGTCGATTTATCTCAAATTAGCCAATCGGCCATATTCGTATCTACTGGAATCAGTGCAAGGCGGCGAGCGTTTTGGGCGTTATTCCTTCATTGGATTACCTGCTACGACCCGCATTGAAGTACATGGCAATAATGTTAGCATCATCAACAGAACTGGGTTGGAGGAGGTCAAAGTGGAGGATCCTCTATCTTTTGTTCAATCTTATCTGTTACGTTTCAGGGCCGCTCCATGCTACGGATTGCCGCGTTTCTGTGGTGGACTAGTAGGTTACTTCGCTTACGACACAGTACGATATATCGAGCACAAGCTTGCTAGCCATGCCAGTTCAGATACATTAAATGTGCCTGACATACTATTGTTACTGTCAGAAGAACTGGTAGTTATGGATAATCTTTCTGGCAAACTCTATCTCATCATTTATACCGATCCGGACACATCGGATGCGTATATAAATGCAAAAAATCGATTGAAAGAATTGCTTGCAAACTTGCGCAAGCCGGTGGAAATTCCAAATGAAATTCCAGTTAAACCAGGCAAAGTCGTTTCTGAATTCAGCGAATCAGATTTCATCAAGGCAGTAGAACGTGCCAAGCGCTATATTTTTGATGGAGATATCATGCAAGTAGTGTTATCGCAACGTACAAGCAAGTTTTTTAGTGCACCTCCGCTGGCATTGTATCGAGCGCTACGTAACCTCAATCCTTCTCCATATATGTTTTATTACCACTTTGATAGTTTTCACGTAGTTGGCGCTTCGCCTGAAATCCTGGTACGTCTGGAGGGTGATACTATGACAGTTCGCCCCATCGCAGGTACAAGGCCACGTGGAAAAACAACCCAAGAAGACGCAGTATTAGCTGCCGATTTACTGGCTGACCCGAAAGAGCGTGCAGAACACCTTATGTTGATGGATTTAGGGCGCAATGATGTCGGACGAGTTGCGCAGATTGGCTCGGTCAAGGTTACCGAGAACATGCAAATTGAAAATTACTCCCATGTCATGCACATTGTTTCCAATGTGGACGGGAAACTCAAACCTGGTCTAAATGCGATTGACGTATTGCGCGCTACTTTTCCAGCGGGCACTGTGAGTGGCGCACCAAAAGTGAGAGCAATGGAAATTATTGATGAAATGGAGGTCTCTAAGCGCGGCATCTATGCTGGCGCGGTAGGATATCTGGGATTTAATGGCGATATGGATCTAGCTATTGCTATTCGTACTGGCATCATTAAGGATGGCAAGCTTCACGTACAAGCGGGTGCGGGTATCGTCGCGGATTCCGTACCGAAAAGTGAATGGATTGAGACCCAAAATAAGGCTAAGGCACTGCTGAGAGCAGCGGAAATAGCTGAGAGTGGGCTGGATAGCAAGGTAGAGTAAAGCTTAGAGTCATCGGTCGTGTTTTATCATGGTCTTTCATAAATCCAATGAAGCAGCATATCCATTGTAAGCTGAGCATTTCCAGATTTTGAATGATTCACAAAAAATACTATGGCTATGCGTTTGCCTGTTTTGTCGAGCATATAACCCGCCATTGTTTTTACTCCGTTCAGCAATCCAGTTTTAATATGAGCCCGGCCAGTAACAGCGGTTCCATTTAGCCTCTTTTTCATGGTGCCATCAACTGCTGAGATTGGCAGGGATGATACGAATTCAGGCATCACGGAGCTTTGGAATGCCGTAAGCAGTAGTTTGCCTAAGTGGCGCGCACTAATGCGTCCATTGCGCGATAATCCCGAACCATTTTCTATTATTAATTCAGGGAAATCAAGTTTCCTGGATATTAGCCATTGTCTGATTGCAACATTTGATTTAGTAAGAGTAGCGGGCACATTTCCAGTAGTTGTACCCAGCGCAAGGTACAGTTGGCGTGCCGCAATATTGTTACTAAATTTATTAATGTCGCGAATGATCTCTGAAAGTGGAGGAGATTGGTGGATCTCCAGTGGCAGTCTTTCATCCAGCGCAGTGCCATTGCGTACCTTACCGTTAAAAATTCCACCTTGTTCCTTCCATAATTGTCTGAAAAGGCTGAGAGTATATGTCGGGCTACTATGTAGACTAAGCAGAAGGGTTTTTTCACCACAGTTGACTGAATAGCTTCCATTGAGTTTTACAGATGCACCACTATTGCCTTTAGCATCAACACGAATATCGGCACCGATTGTATTACGCCATTCGTTGCATTTGCCCCTAGTGAGTTTAAGATTGTTACTAAGGTCGATTAATTCCGGTAATGGATTAGTGATGATGCGAACAGTGTTAGTTGCGGGCTGGGGGATTATGCGCAGTTCAATTGTTCGGTAGTTCACCAACAGAGCTTCTGGAGCGGTGTTGTAAGTGCGAAAAGGTTTATTGTCGAAAGCTGCTGGATCTCCTATGGGCACATCGAAATAACTGTTATCAAGGAGAAGGTCTCCCGTGATTTCGCGTAACCCTGTTTGGCGCAGACGACGAATAAGCAACCAGAAATTCTCCAGATTAAGTCTAGGATCTCCGTAACCTTTGATTACAAGATCGCCTTGTAGTTTGTCACCCTTCAAAACTCCATTAGCGTACAACTCGGTTTTCCAGGTATAGGCCGGTCCTAGTAGCTCGAGTCCTGCAAAAGTGGTGACAAGTTTCATCACTGAGGCGGGATTCATTGGTTTGTCAGAGTTGAAAGCAATGAGCGGCTGGGATGTGCCAATTTCGTGAACGTAAACACTAATTGCAGACTCAGAAATTCCTGACTGATTAAGTGCTTGGCTGACTGAGAGCGGTAAATTTTGTGAGAAAACAGGTAGCGTTACTGTGTTAAGTATGAAATAAAGGATAGCAGCTAACTTAAATGGAGTCATGGTCAGAATGTAACTGATGTAAGTTGCAACAGGATAATAATTTTCAATATAAATCTTTAGCATGAATCGAGCGCTTGTAAAATCCCAACTACTAAAAAATCCATATCCTGTTTGTTAATGATATAGGGCGGCATGAAATAGACGGTATTTCCTAATGGGCGAAGTAGCAATCCCTGATTTAGCGCCATCTGAAAAAATTTCCTAGAAAAATTAAGGTCAACGGTCTCTACTTCAAATGCCCAAATCATGCCGCAATTACGGAAGTTTCTCACTTTAGGATGTGACATGAGCGGTTTTGCTGCGTCGTTGAGGTAGTTTGTTTTAGCAAGGTTAGCTTCAATAATTTTGTCTTGTTCGAATATATCTAGCGTAGCAAGCGCAGCGCAACAAGCGAGCGCATTTCCAGCATGAGTGTGCGAATGCAAAAAACCGCGTGTAACCTCTTCGTGATAAAATGTTTGATAAACTGCATCGTTGGTCATTACTACAGAAAGCGGCAGATATCCACCGCTCAATCCCTTTGCCAAGCACAAGAAATCCGGTGTAATATTGGCTTGTTCACAGGCAAACATGGTTCCCGTTCTGCCAAAGCCTACTGCGATTTCGTCCGCGATCAAATGTACTCGGTATTTATTGCAAATCTTACTAGCATGTTTTAGATAATCGGGATGATACATGCCCATGCCTGCCGCACCCTGCACTAGTGGTTCGACAACCAACGCTGCAGTTTTTGCATGGTTTTCAGCTAGATATTTTTCCAATATGGTAACAGCACGTAGTGCGTAATTATTAGGCGATTCTCCTTCTTCTGCGTAGCGCCAGTCTGGAGTGGTGACTCGTGCGCTGTAGCGTAACAATGGCGCATAGATATCACTGAATAATGCTACATCGGTAACCGACAGAGCGCCCAACGTTTCGCCATGATAGCCATTTTGTAGACTGACAAAATTATTTTTTTCAGGTTGATCATTGTTGTACCAGTAATGGAAGCTCATTTTTAATGCGGTTTCAATGGCTGATGCCCCATCACTACTATAAAAGCAATGGCCGAGATTACCTGGTGCAAGCTCGTTCAAACGTTCCGATAGTTTTACAACTGGTTCATGCGTGAAGCCTGCAAGCATCACATGTTCTAACTTTGCAAGTTGATCTTTGATGGCGTTGTTAATTTGTGGATTAGCGTGACCGAACAGATTGACCCACCAGGAACTAATTGCGTCTAGATAGCGTCTTCCGCTTAAATCATAAAGCCATACTCCTTCGCCTCGAGCGATAGGAACAAGTGGAAGTGTCTCATGTTGTTTCATCTGAGAACATGGGTGCCAGACAGCTTTAAGACTACGTTCTGACAAGTTTTTTTTGTTCATCTACTTGAAATTCCCGGTAATTGCCCATATTATTAGCACTCGTAAGCAGTGAGTGCTAATTTATTTTTTGTAGGGTAAATTGCAGAAACTTGAATCAAAATAATTGTATTTACCATTGATTTTATTGTGTTTATTTTAAAACAGGAGAAAGAAGCATGAAAATTCGTCCCTTACATGACCGCGTTATTGTCAAGCGGCTGGAAGAAGATCGCAAGACAAAATCCGGTATTCTCATCCCTGATAGCGCTGCAGAGAAGCCCGACCAAGGTAAAATTATCTCCGTGGGCAAAGGCAAGGTTGGCGATGACGGTAAAATCCGTGCGCTGGAGGTTAAAGTTGGCGACAAGGTGTTGTTCGGGAAATACTCTGGACAATCTGTGAAAGTCATGGGAGAAGAACTCCTGGTGATGCGCGAAGAAGACATCATGGGTGTGGTTGAAGGTTAGCCTAATCCACTTAAATTACAAGCATTTACAATATTTCTGTAAATTAGGAGAAAAATTATGGCAGCAAAAGATGTAAAATTTGGCGATTTGGCTCGCCACAAAATGGTGGCTGGAATTAACATTCTAGCCGATGCAGTCAAGGTTACTCTAGGGCCTAAAGGTCGAAACGCAGTACTGGATCGCTCCTATGGAGCGCCCACCATTACAAAAGATGGTGTTTCAGTAGCGAAAGAAATCGAACTGAAAGATAAATTTGAGAACATGGGAGCTCAAATGGTTAAGGAGGTAGCAAGTAAGACTTCCGACGAGGCCGGTGATGGCACCACCACTGCTACCATACTAGCACAATCTATCGTTAGAGAAGGTATGAAATTTGTAGCTGCCGGGATGAACCCGATGGATCTGAAGCGCGGTATTGATAAAGCTGTAATCCAAACAGTTGAAGAACTCAAGAGGATTTCCAAACCCTGCACCACGGGCAAGGAAATTGCACAAGTAGGTAGCATTTCTGCAAATTCAGATCCCGAAATCGGAAAAATTATCGCCGATGCGATGGAAAAAGTTGGTAAGGAAGGTGTGATTACCGTTGAAGACGGATCTGGCTTGCAAAACGAACTTGATGTGGTCGAAGGTATGCAGTTTGACCGCGGCTACCTTTCTCCATATTTTATCAATAATGCGGATAGACAAATTGCGCTACTAGATAGTCCTTATATTTTATTGCACGACAAGAAAATTTCCAATATTCGTGATTTGTTGCCACTACTTGAACAAGTAGCCAAGGCCGGCAAACCTTTATTAATCATTTCTGAAGATGTAGACGGTGAGGCGCTTGCAACAATGGTAGTAAACAACATCCGTGGAATTCTGAAAACCTGTGCTGTAAAAGCACCGGGCTTTGGTGATCGTCGTAAAGCTATGCTTGAAGATATTGCGCATCTCACTGGTGGTACCGTAATCGCTGAGGAAGTAGGTTTGACCCTGGAAAAAGCCACATTGAACGAGTTGGGCCAAGCTAAGCGTGTAGAAGTCGGCAAAGAAGCGACTATCATTATCGATGGTGCTGGCGATAGGAAAGTTATCGAGGGCCGGGTCAAGCAAATACGAGCTCAGGTGGAGGAAGCTACCAGTGACTACGACAAGGAAAAACTACAAGAGCGGGTAGCAAAGCTGGCTGGTGGCGTGGCGTTGATTAAAGTTGGTGCTGCTACCGAAGTAGAGATGAAAGAGAAGAAAGCTCGTGTTGAAGATGCGTTGCATGCTACACGTGCAGCTGTTGAAGAAGGTATTCTTCCTGGTGGTGGTGTTGCGCTGATACGAGCTTGCAGCCAAGTAGCTAAGGTTAAGGGCGACAACCATGATCAAGATGCAGGTATAAAGATCGTTTTACGGGCTTTGGAAGAACCGTTACGCCAGATCGTTGCTAACTGTGGTGATGAACCTTCTGTAGTAATCAACAAAGTATTTGAAGGTAAGGGTAATCAAGGTTACAACGCTGCCACAAACAAATATGGCGATATGGTAGAAATGGGCGTACTGGATCCGACAAAGGTTACGCGTTACGCTTTGCAAAATGCTGCTTCGGTGGCGGGCTTAATACTAACCACTGATGTCATGGTAGCAGAACAGGCGAAAGAAGAGTCTGCTGGCGCAGGTGGCGGTATGGGTGATATGGGTGGTATGGGTGGCATGGGTGGCATGGGTGGCATGGGTATGTAGGATTCAGAATCTGTCTCATCTCAAGTACAATAAAAAACCCCACCTTGGTGGGGTTTTTTATTGTACTGGGTAAGCTAAATCAGATTAAATAGAGTTTGTTATTTCAAGCACACATCATCTACAAACTCCTGTAAATTACGCTTTGACTACTTAGTGTAGTCTGCTTGTTGTAAGGAAAATAGATTGAAATTTATTTCATCAGTAAAATATGAGGATCTACAATTTAGTATTCTTTTGCTGTTAGTTTAATAGTGGAATTGTTTTCTAGAACTAATGATATATTGGTTTAATTTGTACTAGTCAATCATTTTTTCAGTTTGCGCATACTAAGAAAAACCAGTATGAAGATACTAACTATACTTCAATCTAGAACCACCCATACCGGATTGGTGGGCAATATTTTAGTTTATCCATCTTAGGAGTCGGACACTACTACTTGTCTATGATCAGATTCTTATAAAAGATTTTATAATGACACCAGATCAATATTGTCAAAAAAAAGCTGTCCAAAGCGGCTCTAGTTTTTATTACAGCTTTCTATATTTACCACCAGAGAAACGTCGTGCTATTACCGCGCTATACGCTTTCTGCCGTGAAGTGGATGATGTGGTAGATGAGTGTACTGAAGCGTCGGTGGCACGCATGAAGTTAGCATGGTGGCGGCAGGAAATCGCTTCAGTTTTTAGTGCGGGGCATGGAAACGAACCTAGTCATCCAGTGACAAAGGCGCTGGTTACTGTGGTTAAAACGATCAATCTCCCAGTTGGTCAGTTAAACGAAATCATAGACGGTATGGAAATGGATCTGGATTACAATCGTTATGCTGATTTCAGCATATTGAAACTGTATTGCCATCATGTTGCTGGCGTAGTAGGGCAGTTGTCCGCTGGAATTTTTGGGTATCATGATAGTAAAACACTGGAATATGCCCATAACCTGGGGCTTGCGTTCCAGCTTACTAACATCATACGTGACGTGGGTGAAGATGCTCGTCGTGACCGTATCTATCTACCACAGGACGAACTTGCTCGTTTTAGCGTATCTACGGAAGACATATTACATTCACGCGAATCTGATAACTTTAGGCGACTAATAGAATTTCAGATTGAACGGGCAGAAACTTATTATACTCAAGCCTTTGCGGAATTACCTGCAGAGGACCGAAAAAACCAGCGCCCTGGTTTCATTATGGCAGCGATTTATCGGACCCTGCTAGAAGAAATCAAGGATGATGGCTGTCAAGTTTTGCGGCAGCGTGTAAGCCTTACTCCGATACGCAAACTATGGATAGGATGGAAGACCTGGATCAGAGGTTGAACCCACAATTCTTCAATTCTAATGTATCGCTATGTGCAAGACAGTAAAATATCACATGGTTTGTCGAAAGTAGTGCTGACTAAGCCATTCTTGCTTTGTCTGAACGTGTTCAAACATTTTATTTTCTGTGTGGATCATTGCACTTATGAGCAATATCAAAAGCTACCATGCATCTAAAAACCTGCTTAAGGATCGTGTGATTCTTGTTACCGGTGCAGGGCAAGGTATTGGCCGAATAGCAGCACTCGCATATGCTGCCCATGGCGCCACCGTAATTTTACATGGACGTAAAGTTGAGAAACTAGAAAACGTATATGATGAAATAGAAGCAGAAGGCGGGGCTCAAGCAGCAATTTTTCCATTCGATCTTGAGAAAGCCGAAGGAAAAGATTTTGAGATTGTCGTCGAAGCCATTAAGTCGCAACTTGGTAGGTTAGACGGAATTCTGCATAATGCAGCTTTTATTTGCAACCTGACCCCATTGGAGAATCAGACACTGGAACAGTGGTTGGTTATGCTACGAGTCAATCTGGTTGCACCTATCGCGTTGACGCGTTCTTGCTTACCGTTACTGAAAGCTTCTCCTGATGCTTGCGTTATCATGACGTCTGATACGCATGGTCATTACCCTGCAGCATATTGGGGTGGATTTGCGGTAGCTAAGGCAGGGGTAGAAGCGTTAGTAAAAATTCAAGCTCAGGAATGGGAAACGCATACAAACTTGCGTATCAACGCGTTAATTCCAGGGCCCGTACATACGTCACAAAGAACCAAAACTCACCCCGGTGAAGCCAAGCATGGTTTGACCAAGCCACAAGACCTGATGTCAACATATTTGTATTTGATGGGTCCAGCTAGCAAAGGAGTCAGTGGCGAGACAGTATTTTGCCAAAGTCATGAGCGGTATAGCAGCGAAAACAAAGAGAAAAAGGTATAATTGGACTGGTACGGCAAAAAATGAAAAGCGGCGCGCGCGAAAGTGGCGGAATTGGTAGACGCACCAGATTTAGGTTCTGGCGCCGAAAGGTGTGGGGGTTCGAGTCCCCCCTTTCGCACCAGAGGATCACGCCGTAAAGGGTGTAGATTAGCAACATTTGACGACCGTCGCGTTCTCTGGTCGTTGTGTTTTCATATGAATAATACAACCTAGTCAGGAAATGTAATGCAATCCAATGTAGAAACCCTAGGCCCACTAGAACGCCGTCTAAACGTTACGGTACCTCAGGAAAAAATCGAGACCGAAGTAGAAAGTCGCTTGAAGCGTATAGCACGTACAGCAAAAATACGTGGTTTCCGCTCTGGTAAGGTTCCATTAAAAATCGTTTTGCAACAATATGGTCCACAAGTGCGCCAGGAAGTGATGGGCGATGTGTTACAGAAGAGTTTTGGTGAAGCGGTACTCGAACAGAAGCTACGAGTTGCGGGTTATCCGCGCTTTGAAGCAAAGGAGGTGACGGAAAATGCACTTCAGTTTGAATTCAGCGCGACATTTGAGGTCTATCCAGATGTAATCCTCGGCGACTTGAAATCGACCGATATTGAACAGCCTGTGATGCAAGTATCCCCAGCTGATGTTGACAAAGCTATTAAGATTA
>PVMK01121243.1_pt1 | contig 32581 bp, 26 predicted proteins | sample 1853481 | NCBI WGS metagenome assembly PVMK01 (sample SAMN08533507, study PRJNA380276) | Marine sediment metagenome, whole genome shotgun sequencing project.
CACCGCAGCGTCGACGACGACATTGTCACAGCGGTAGGCACCGACAGTGAAGAACGCCGCGTTCGCGAGCACTGCTCTGCTTGTGTGGGCATACGCGCCGCCATCGAAGACGAGGCGAGCCGTCACTTTGACGAGGTTCCCCTCGTCGTCCGCTTCATGGCGATACCACATGCGTGACGGGTGGCGCTTGACATGGCCGACGAACGACTCTGAGCGGTCGTAAACCATCTTGACAGCGCGACCGGTCGCCAAGCTGAGCATGGCAACGTGGATGTGGAGAGAGATGTCCTCACGCGAACCGAAGGCGCCGCCGATGCCAGCAGGGTGGCAGCGAATCCGGTCCGGGTCCATGTCGAGGGAGGCGATGATCTGGCGGTGGTCGACGTGGATCCACTGACTTGTTATGTAGAGGTCGAGTCCACCTTGCCCATCGGGGATAGCGAAGCCGGACTCGGGTCCGAGCGGGGCCTGATCCTGAGTCGCGGTTTCGTAGAATCCCTCGACAACGACCGAGCCGACGGCCTCCTCGTCGCCACGGCGGATTTTCATTTCGCGGAAGGTCTGACCGTCGTCGGCTGCCTTGTCCGGATCAACCACCGGCTCCAACGGTTCCCATTCGACGAGGATCGCCGCAGCGGCGCGTCTGGCGGTCTCCTCGTCCTCGGCTGCCACGACGGCAACAGGTTCGCCCCAGTAGCGGGCCGTCCCGTCGCACATCACGGGTTGATCCTGTTCCTCCTGTCCGAACAGTGGCTCGCCCGGCACATCATCCTGGGTCAGAACGGCACGAACACCATCCATCGCCAGCGCCGGGGCGATATCGAGCCTCGTCATGCGCGCGTGGGCGTGCGGACTTCGCAATGTCGCTCCCCACAACATGTCGTCCGAGAACAGGTCGGATGCGTATGCAAAATTGCCACTGACCTTTGGCTCACCGTCTGGTCGGCGGGCGCTGGTTCCGATGCCGCTCTTGACACCCGTGGTGATGTCGGTCGTCATGATTCCTCCGCTGCCAGATTCTCGAACGCTCGAAGGATCGCTCCGTACCCGGTGCACCTGCAGATGTTGCCAGACAGCGCTTCCCTGATCTCGGTTTCGCTCGGGTGCGGATTCGCGTCGAGCAGGTGTGCGCCGGCAACCACGATCCCTGGCGTACAGAACCCGCACTGGACCGCACCAGCATCGAGCATCGCGACCTGAACGGGGTGCAGGTCCTCATCACTTGACAGGCCTTCGACCGTGATCACGGTGGTTCCTTCGGCGTCGACCGCCATCACGAGGCATGAGCAGATGGACTCACCATCCATGATCACCGTGCAGCTTCCGCACTCACCCTGCTCGCACGCGTCCTTTGTCCCCGGCAGGTCGAGATCGTTCCTCAGGACGCTGAGCAGGCTCTCGGGCCCCGGTACGTCGACGACTCGCGTCTCGCCGTTGACGCTGAACGTCACATTCATTTGAGGGTCCGTTCCACAAGTCGCCGAGCAAGCACACCCGCTGCATGTCTCCGGTAGGCCTCTGTCGACCGGTGGTCGGTGATCGGTTGAACTTCTTGGGAGACGATGCGGGCGAACTCGGCGAGTACCGAGTCCGAAATCACCGACTCGGCGTTGATCATCTCTTCTGCCTTCGTCGCTCGCATCGGCGTGGGAGCGACCGAACCGAGAGCGACCCGAAACCCGTCGTCGCCCCGCATTACCACGCAGACAACGGTTGCGATCACCATGGCGTTTCGGGCACCGACCTTTGCGAACTCCTGAGCCTCGGGAACATCCGGAGGGACCGCGACGCCTGTGATCACTTCGTCTGGTTGGAGGGACGTTCGCTTGACACCGATAAAGAACTCACTCCACGGAATCGTCCGCTCGCCGCGCTCGGTTGACTGAACGACGATGTCAGCTTCCGCTGCAGCGATCCACGGCAATCCGTCACCGGCAGGGCTTGCTGTGCCGATGTTGCCTCCGATCGTTCCCGCAGCGCGGATCTGTGGCGAGCCAACGGTCCTGGCTGCCTGGGCAAGGGCACGGTATTGCGAGTGTTCGAGGCGTGCCCATGTGGCCCCGGCACCTATCCGGTGTGGCGAGACCTCTTGCAGTTCCTCAACGCGTCGAACGGAGATGACTTTCGGGGGACGGTGATGGGCAAGATTGACCTCGACCATGAGGTCGGTTCCGCCGGCGAGTAGTTGCGCATCCGGCTGTTGGGCCTTTGCTGCGAGCGCTTCGTTGAGGTCGCGTGCAGCGGTGAATTCCATGGGCGTACGGTAGCGGATGCTGGAGTGGCTGAGTATCCGACCAAGCGTGCCGCAGCGGTGTTGTGCTTCTCGATCAGAGCTGGCAGCTCGACACCGACCAACTCACCATTTTGCACGACGGCCCGGCCGTGAACGTAGTTGTGGTCGACATGGGTCGGCGCCGCGAAGACGACCGCTGCGACCGGATCGTGGAGCGCTCCCGCGTACCCGATGCGATCGAGCGAAATCGCGATGAAATCGGCGGCCTTGCCCACCTCCAAGGAACCGATGTCGTCACGCCCGAGTACGGATGCCGAACCGCGGGTTGCGATGCGGAGTGCCTCCCTGCCGGTGAGCAATCGTCCGCCTTCGATCGATGGAGCCGCCTCGAGACGGGCGAGCAACATGGCCTGGCGCACTTCCGCGATCAGATGGCTTCCGTCGTTGCTTGCGGAGCCATCAAGCCCGATGCCGAGCCTCATGTCGGATGCCAGGTACTTCCGTATCGGCGCGATGCCCGAAGCGAGCCTCATATTGGATGACGGGCAGTGCGCAACGCCGGTCTGTGTGTCGGAGAGTCTGGCAACCTCATCGTCGTTGATGAAGACACCGTGTGCGTACCACACGTCTCTCCCCACCCACCCGAGGTCCTCCATGAGCTCCACCGGTCGGCGTCCGAAAGTCTCGATACAGAACTGCTCTTCATCGAGGGTCTCTGCCACGTGGGTGTGGAGGTGGACGCCGTATTCGCGCGCTAGCGCAGCGGACTCCTTCATGATCTCTGGCGTGACCGAGAACGGCGAGCACGGCGCGACGACGACCCTGGACATGGCCCCGGGGAGTGGGTCGTGGAACGCTTCTATGACACGTTGTGTGTCGGAGAGGATCGCATCTTCATCCTCAACGACCGAGTCGGGCGGAAGACCACCGTCGCTCTCACCAAGACTCATGGAGCCGCGGGCAGCATGAAAGCGCAGTCCCACCCTCTCGGCGCCGGCGAACTGGTCGTCGAGCCTTGAGCCGTTCGGGAACAGGTACTGGTGATCCGACGCCGTCGTGCACCCGGACAGCGCAAGCTCCGAGAGTGCCAGCTCGGTAGCGATCTGCACATCTTCGGGCGTGAGGCGTGCCCAGATCGGATACAGCGTCCGGAGCCAGTCGAACAATCCAACATCCTGAGCGCCTGGAATGGCTCTCGTCAGCGTCTGATAGAAGTGATGGTGCGTGTTGATCAGACCGGGAAGTACCACGTGCCCCGACAGGTCCACGACGTTGTCAGCCGTGTCGGGCAGATCTTCCGAAGAACCCACCTGTTCGATGAACCCATCAACGGCGAAGAGCCCTCCTTGTGGGATCTCCGTGCCATCGTCGTCCATGGTTGCCAGAACCTGCGCGTTTCGAACCAGAAGTGTGCTCATGGTGATGAATGTACCATTCAGGACGGATGTCCTACGCCAGCTCACCGGTATCGTCAAACCTGGGCTTATCGAGGAGACAAGAGACAGATGATCACAAAGTACCACCGCCCGACAACGCTCGACGATGCCACCGCCCTCGCAGCGCTTCCCGACACAGTGATCGTCGGTGGTGGAACCACGACAACGGCCAGGGTTGACCCAAACGCCGTGGTAGCGGTCGACTTGCAGGCGCTCGCGCTCGAGGGAATCGACGGCGAGGGCGAATCCGTCCGCATCGGTGCGATGGCACGCCTCGCGGATGTTGCCGAGTCAGACTTCGTGCCTCGGGTGCTTGCAGATTTGGCCAAACGTGATGCCCCCAACACGATTCGCAACGCAGCAACCATCGGCGGCACCATCGGCACAGCTGACCCTGAGAGTCAGCTCCTTGTCGGACTGGTCGCGTTCGGCGCCACGGTGACACTCGCTCGATCGGGCTCCACGACAGAGCACGCGTTGGACGAACTCCTCGACGACCCACAGTTGGTCAGCGGCGCGATCATCATCAGCGTCACGGTGCGATCCAGCGGATTCGCTGCAGCAGATCGTGCGGCCCGCACTCCTATGGATCAGCCGATCGTGACGGCCGTTGCCCATCGCGCTAACGACGGCGCCATAGTCGTGGCCCTGTCCGGGGTCGCGCCACGCCCGGTGACCATTGATCCCGACCGGATCGGCGATCTCGATCCTCCATCTGACTTCCGTGGCTCGTCTGAGTACCGGCGGCACCTCGGAGCGGTGCTGGCCGGTCGGGTGCTTGCCACCGTAGGGGAGGAGGAGTGAGCATGACCATCACGCTCAACATCAACGGGACCGACAGGGTCATCGACTGTGAGCCGCACGAAACACTGTTGACCGTCCTGAGGCGATCGGGCTACCACAGCGTTCGGTTCGGATCGGATACGGGTGAGACAGGTGCAGGAGCGGTTCTCGTCGACGGACGGATCGTCTCAAGCACCGTGATGCTCGCCGCACAGGCTGACGGGCATACGATCGAAACGGTGGAAGGGCTTGCTGTACCAGGTGAGATGCATCCGATCCAGCAGGCCTTCATCGACACGGGTGCGATCCAATCGGGCTACTCGACTCCCGCAATGATCCTCTCGGCGAAGGCGCTGCTCGAGGCCAATGCCGATCCAACCGAGGACGATGTGAGAGATGCACTGTCAGGGATCCTCGACCGCGAGTCCGGCTATCTCCGCCCCGTGCATGCTGTTCTTCGTGTGGCAGCGATCATGCGCGGTGACGACTCTGAGAACATCGGTGTGGTCCATCTCGACGAACTCCTCGGTGATGACGGTCCGCATGGGGACCGTGACGGTCTCACCGCCATCTCGCCGAGGGTCGTGCTGAGTGATGATGTTCCGCTGACCCGCGTCGTTGGTCAGCCAGAGACCAAGACCGATGCGATCAAGCTGGCGAAAGGCAATCCAGCGTTCACGGATGATGTCGATCTCGCGGGGACGTTGATCGCAAAGGTGCTGTACAGCCCCCTTGCCCACGCCCGGATCGTTTCGATCGATGACACGGCTGCGCGCGCTCTTCCCGGCGTCCACGCCGTGCTCCACCATGGCAATGTGCGAAGGGTGCGGTATGCGTCGGGTGGCCAGAGCTATCCCAACCCGCTGCCCTACGACCAGGTGAGCTTCGACGACAAGGTCAGGTATGTCGGCGATCGGGTCGCTGCCGTCGCTGCTGACACCGAAGAGATCGCACTGGCCGCCATTGCGCTCATCGATGTCGAGTACGAAGTGCTGCCTGCGGTTTTCGACGAGAACGAGGCCATTGTCGACGGCGCTCCCATCATCCACGACGAGTCCGACATGGAGGGTGCGCACGATGCCTCCCACAACCTCGTCCATCATCTCAAGGCGGAGACCGGAGACATAGAGCCGGCCTTTGCAGTCGCCGATCGCGTCTTCGAGCAGACGTTCCGGGTGCACCAGGTGCAGCCGGCGCCCATCGAGCCGCACATCGCCATTTCGGCATGGGACAGTGACGAACGCCTGGTCATCACAACCTCGACACAGGTGCCCTTTCATGTGCGGCGCATGGTGGCCCCGCTTCTCGGCATTCCGGTGAAGCGGATTCGCATCATCAAGCCACGTATCGGTGGCGGCTTCGGCGTGAAACAGGAGATGCTGATCGAAGACATCGTTGGACATCTCACGATCGCGACGGGCCGCCCTGTCAGGCTCGAACTCACGAGACATGAGGAGTTCGCCTCAAGCCGAACAAGGCATCCCCAGACAATCACCTACAAGACCGGTGTCGACACCGAGGGCAAGCTCACAGCCCAGGAAATGCGCATTGTCGCGAACACAGGCGCGTACGGAACCCACGGATTGACGGTCCAGATGGTGAGTGGGCTCCGCGGCCTGAGTTCGTACAACTGTCCCGTCAAACGATTCGACTGCAGGGTTGCCTACACGAATATTCCTGTGCCGGGGGCATACCGCGGCTATGGCGCTCCCCAGGCGCTCTTCGCCCTCGAGGCGCACATGGAGGACATAGCGGCTGCCATCGACATGGATGCGATCGAGTTTCGACGGCTCAATTGGACGGGAGTTGGGGACCCCCTTGACATCGCCCAGCAGCTGGGCGAGGGCGACCAGGATGCGAGCGTCATGCCGATCGTGACTTCCTCAGGGCTCGAGGAGGCCGTCCTTCAGGGCAAACGGGCCATTGACTGGGATCGGCGCAACGATCCCTCATGGAGGCAGCCCGCAGATCGCCCGAACATCAGGCGAGGAATCGGTTTTGCAATGGCCATGCATGGAACGGCCATCCCCGGATTGGACATGGGCGGCGCAAGCCTCAAGATCAACGACGATGGCTCCTTCAACCTCCTCGTTGGCGCCACAGACCTTGGAACGGGCTCGGACACGGTTCTCGCCCAGATCGCTGCCGAGGTCGTCGGTGTATCCACCGACGATGTGATTATCTACTCCTCAGATACGGACATGACGCCCTTCGATACGGGGGCCTATGCCTCGAGCACCACATACATTTCGGGCACGGCGGTCAAACGTGCAGCCGAGCAGGTTCGCGATCAGATCTGTGAGCGCGCAGCAATGGATCTTGACGTCGATGCCAACACCATCGAGTTGCACGACAACTCGGCGTGGGCAACTGACGGCCGGAGTGTGACCCTTGAGACGATCGCGCTGTCCACGTTGCACCAGGAAGGGCAACACCAGATCATGGCGAACGCATCGTATGTTTCCCCGGAATCGCCTCCACCGTATGCCGCACAGTTCGTTGAAGCGGAGGTCGATGTGGACACCGGCCAGGTCACCGTGATCCGAATGGTGATGGCCGTCGACTGTGGCGTGCCCATCAACCCGGTGACCGCATCCGGCCAGGTCGAGGGAGGCATGGTCCAGGCACTCGGCTGCGGACACTGCGAGGAGATGGCCTATGACGAGGACGGACGCATGGTGAATGCCGCGTTCGGGCCCTACAAGATTTACCGAGCTGACGAGATGCCTGCGCTCGAGGCAATCCTCGTCCAGACCATGGAACCCAGCGGACCATTCGGCGCCAAGGCGATCGCTGAGATTCCCAAGGACGCGGTTGCACCCGCGCTTCGAAACGCAATTGTGGATGCGACCGGCGTCCGCATCAACAACATCCCGTTCACGCCAGAGCGCGTCTGGCGGGCCATGCAAGACGCGTGAGCAGGGTGATCGCAGACCAGATCCTCAGCGATCTCACCACGGCGGCAAACGGCGGCCAGAGCGTAGTCCTTGCCACGATTGTTGCTACGGAGGGTTCGGTGCCGCGCCACGCCGGAACGAAGATGATCGTGTATACCGACGGGTCGACACTTGGCACAGTCGGTGGCGGCAAGGTGGAGGTTGCGATCGGAATAGATGCCCTCCGAGCGCTCGAACGAAACGAACCTGAACTCCGTCGATACAAGCTGCAGGATCCGAAACAGGGTGATCCTGGCGTATGCGGCGGCATGATGACTGTCTATTTGGAGCCTTACATGACCCCTCACACGATATTCGTCATCGGCTGCGGCCACGTCGGCAAGGCCGTTGTCGACCTTGCCCATTGGCTGGGGTACCGAACTGTCGCCGTGGATGACCGGGCCGAACTCGTCACAGCCGATGCATTGCCGAACGCAGACGTTCGCTTCGCCGGATCGGTCACCGACGCGATCGCGGCGCATCCGATCACTGAGAACACCTCAGTGGTCGTGGTCACGAGAAGCCATGAGCTCGACGCAGAGATCACGCCGGCGCTATTGGACACACCCGCCCGGTATGTCGGGGTCATGGGGAGCAGGCGGCGCTGGAACAGTACCCGCAAGCTTCTCGGGAGCGGAGGCGTCCCCCAAGATGCCCTCGAGCGCATCCACAATCCGATCGGGTTGGATATCGGAGCGGAAACGGTTGAGGAGATCGCGGTCTCCATCATGTCTGAGGTCATTGGGTCCGCGGCGGGCGGACAGGACAAGAGTGATTGACTTCTCCGATCATGTCGTTGTGGTGCGCGGCGGCGGAGACATTGGTAGCGGTGTCATATGGAGGCTCGCAAGGGTCGGGTTCCCGGTTGTCGTTCTCGAACTCCAACGTCCGCTGACGATCCGCCGAACGGTTGCGTTTTCGACGGCCGTGACCGCAGGCCATATCGTGATTGACGGCATCGATGGCACAAGGGTGTCGACTCCTGCGGAAGCCATAGAAGCGGCATTGCATCGCACCGTGCCCGTTCTCGTGTCGCCAGAGATACCGGATATGCCCGTTCCGGTATCCGTAGTTGTCGACGCGAGACTCGCAAAACGAAATCTGGGAACGGCAACAGACCAAGCGCCATTTGTCGTCGCACTCGGACCCGGGTTCGCTGCCGGTGTGGACAGTCACGTGGTCGTCGAGACGATGCGTGGCCACGATCTCGGCCGTGTGATCTGGGAGGGTCCTGCAGCGGCCAACACGGGTGAGCCCGGTGTGATCGGCGGGGAATCGTCAGACAGGGTGATTCGTGTCGATCGCGAAGGGACACTGAGTTGGGATGTTGAATTCGGCGACACGGTTTCCGAGGATCAGGTTTTGGGACACGTTGATGGCTCGGCGGTCCGCTCGAAGATCGCAGGGACCGTCCGAGGCCTGCTCCTACCGGGACAAGTTGCAGAAGGTCTCAAGATCGCTGACATCGATCCGCGATTGGACGAGACCTCGATAGATCGTATCTCCGACAAGTCGCTGTCCGTCGGCGGGGGAGTGCTCGAGGCAATTCTCGTGTGGCTCAACAACGCTGGCCGATGACGGAGCTGCTATCGAAACAGCTCGGCCTCGGGTCTCACGAGTTGGTCTCGATCGTTGGTGCCGGCGGCAAGACGACCATTCTCCACACACTCGGCCAAGAGCTTGCGGGAGCGGGCAACAAGGTCATTCTCACGACGACCACAAAGATGGCGCCGAACCAGGTCACCGGCATGACCTGTTGGTCGAGCGACCCCGATCGCATCGAGGAGACTCTTGCCTCCGGCGTTGCGGTGTTTGTGTGCACTGAAGTCACCGCGCACAAGGTGAAGGGACTCAGCCCGCAGACAGTCGACACCTTGTTCTCCTCGACATCCGCAGATCACATCATTGTCGAGGCCGACGGTGCAAGGTCGAAGTTGATCAAAGCTCCCGACCACCATGAGCCGGTCATCCCAGGAGGTTCGACGTCCGTCGTCGTAGTCGTCGGCGCAGGTGCTCTCGGGCGACCCGTCGGAGAAGTCGCCCACCGAATCGACAGGATCACCGATCTGACCGGTCTCACCGAAGACGACGTGCTCACGCCCAGCCACGTCGCCAGGATTCTGCTGCATTCGGACGGCGGGTTGAAGGCCATCCCTGAGCATGCCCGTGTCGTGATGGCGATAGCGAATGTGTCACCAGACAGCGCCATTGCAGTCACCGACCTGGCGTCGATCCTCACCGCCCACGCCGCCGTGACCCGCTGCATCATCCTCCCCGCGTCCTCCCTTTAGGGGGGACAGCAGAGCGGAGCGATGCAGGGGGGTGTGCGAGCCCGCGAGCGTTGCGGGTTCGCAGGCTCACGGTCCCCCCTCGTTCCTCGCTGGCGCTCGTCTCGTGTCCCCCTGAAGGGAGGGACGTGAACATGGCGGGTCAGGCTGGCGCGGGGATTCTTGTGCCGCCTTCGGTTACGAGCGGGAGCTCAGGCATGGAGGCGTCAAGGCCTTTCCACAGTGCGAACATTGTGGCGGCCGGTACCAGAGACGTCTCACCGGCGTCGGACGCTGCCACGCCCGGTGACACGGACAACAGGTTGAAGGCTCCGTCGAACGACGCAACGATCGATGGTGACTCGTACTCGACCGCTCCGTTGACGGACATCTGATGGGTTTCGCCTTCGAACCGTGCGTTGATCGTCACGGTGTCACCGTCCCGTCTCACCATGAAGGCGTTGGCGGTCTGTCCATCGAATTCTTCCTGGTTGAGGTACAGCCGCGGCTTGTCCTCGTATGGCACTCCTGACGTCGGGCACACTGTGACGCAGTTGCCGCATTCGTTGCAGAAGTCCGTGAGGACTGCAATTTGGTATGGCTGATCGACATCGAACGTCATGCGACCGGTCTCTACCAGTTCACCGCCCTCGAACGAGAACGACGGAAGTTCTGCTGAGAAACGCTCCGTCTGATAGGTCATGAGCGCCATATTGGGACACACCCCAACACAGAGGCTGCAGATCGTGTCGCAGTCGACACACCGGTTGGCCTCCTGCTGCGCTTCCTCGATGGTGTACGTGAGCGATGTCTCATTGAAGTTGTTCCGCACCGTCAATGGTGTGAACGTCAGTGGGACCCGGTACTCACGACGTGCTCTGCGGGTGATGAGCCCGTGGAGGTCGTCGGTCGCCGGCATCGACGCCTCGCTCCCGTTGATTCTCCCGGTGACCGACGCAATGATGGCTGCAGCAGCTCTTTGGCCGTCCGCAGCCGCTTTGACGATCGAGGATGGTCCATCGTTGGCGACGTCCCCACCTGCGTAGATCCCGGAAATCGAGGACTCGAACGTCATCGGATCCACCTCGATGTATCCCCGTGATGTGAGGTCCGGTGGTGTGTCTCCAAAGAAGTCGAGCAGCGAGTGCTGACTTATCGCAAGGATGAGCGTGTCGAGCGGGATCTCGAACTCGGAATCCGCAACGTCGTGTGGGATCTTCCTTCGCGAAGAGTCGCGGTCTCCTCGGTACTCCGTTCGGGTGGCGATGAGCCCTGCGAGCTTGCCATCTTCGATGTGCAGTCCAGATGGGTTCGCGAGCTCCTCGATGGTGATGCCCTCCTCTTGGCAGGCATGCACCTCTTCGAGGTCGGCTGGCATCTGATCGATTGTGCGACGGTAAATGATCGACACCTCGGTCGCCCCGACCCTCAACGCCGAGCGAGCACAGTCCATGGCGGTGTCGCCTGCGCCGATGACGCCTACCCGTGGGCCAACGGAGACGGGATCGTGTTCCCGGACGCTCCGCAGAAAGCTGAGCGCGTCGAGGACGCCTTGGCTGTCCTCGCCGTCGACTCCGAGGTACTTCGGCAGTTGCGCGCCAACCGCAACGAAGATGTCATCGAAGCCGTCGTCGTGCAGATCAGCGAGGGTGAAGTCCTTCCCTGCCTTCTGCCCATACCGAACTTCCACGCCGAGCTCGTCGAGGATCGCCATGTCCTTGTCAATCTCGTGCTGGGGGAGACGGTATTCGGGAATTGCCCCACCCACCATTCCACCGGCGTACGGATGTGCCTCGAATATCGTTGAAGCGATACCTGCGATTCCAAGAGCCTGAGCCGCTGCGATGCCTGCAGGCCCTGCGCCGATGATCGCGACCTTCGTATCCGTGGAGGCTGTCTGCTCGGGAACCCGAGGTGAAGTCTCGTGGGACATGATGAAGCGTTTCATGTCGCGGATGGCAAGAGGCTGGTCCAGATGGGTTCGGATGCATGTTGTCTCACAGAGATGGTCACACACCCTGCCAAGGATCGATGGAATGGGGTTGTCTGAGCGGGTGATGTCGACCGCGTCGTCGAAGCGACCCTCGCGCACGGCACGCATATACGCGGGTACGTCCTGGGAAATCGCGCACTCGTCAACACACGGCGCCTCGATACAGTCGAATAGTCCGAGTTTGCGGTCCGTCTTGGATCGATCCATCAGGAACGACTCATTGCGATATCGCCAGTCCTCTCTGACCTCAACGGCATAGGTGCGGAGTTTCTCGAGCGATGCGTTGGCGAATTCGTCCAGATTGTTCGCCTCGGCCTTGTCGAGGGCAAGATTGAGCTCTTCGAGATACTGGGGCATACGCAGGTATCCCCCGGTTTTGAGCAGGTCTGAGCACACTGTGATCGTTGTCATGCCTGAGCGCAGGAGGTCGGCACCATTGAATGCGTCGGCGCCCCCGGCGTACGACAACAGCATGTCCCCATCGAATTCCTCCGACAACCGCAACGCGAGGTTGGACGTCACGGCGTGAAGTGCACGGCCAGACAGATACATCATGTCGTCATCAGGGAAGATCGGTCTGTGGTTCTCGACCTCGAGCGTGTTCGACAGTTTCAGACCGAATGTGAGGCCCTCACGGTTCGCGATCCGCTTGAGGTTGTGGAACATCGGTATAGCGTCCACATATTTGAGATCGTGGCCAAAGGCCTCGTCGGGGATGACCACGTCGGTGAACCCGAGTTCGTCGTTGATGATCCCGCGAACCATCTCGGCGCCGAGGAGTGTTGGATTGCACTTGACGGACGTGTGGAGTCCGCGCTCGACGAGGAGGTAGGTCGAGATCTGCTCGATCTCCTCGGGCGGACAACCGTGCATGGTCGACAGGGTCATCGTGTTGGAGAGCTGTGCCGGGATGTCGATGTCGCGTATCTCGGGGTAGCGCTGTGCAACGATGTCGATGAATGGCTCGATGTAATCCGATGCGTCGTTCATCACGTCGAGGTACCACTGGACGTTTGGTTCGAGGATCCCCTTGAGGTCGTAGCCAACGCTCATGTTGAAGATCATCCCCGGAGCGTCCCCCGGAAAGCCGAACCTGTGATGCAGAGCGTGGATGAGCACCCACGCACGGAGGTATTCATCGAAGGACTCGTGGACCTTGAGCTCCTGGGACCATTCGACGTTGTAGCCCTCGTCCTCAAGGTCGATGCATGGTTTGTTCACGTCCAGTTCATCGAGTGTTTGAACGGTCTTCAGCTCGATGAATCGTGCCCCTACCAACCATGACACGACGATGTTCTGTGCCATCTGCGTGTGCGGACCTGCTGCAACGCCAAAGGGTGTCTCCAGTTCTGTGTCGTAGTTGGTGAGGCGGAATCGATCGGTCGCGCTTGGTGTGAAGAATGCACTCTGCGGTATGCCAAATATTGAGTTCTTCTGCTCGAGTTCCGTGAATACCCAATCCGTGAGTTGCTCCATGGAAATGGGCTGAAATCGGTCTGACATTGCGCTTCCTCTCTACAGGCGTGCGTGCAGGCGATTTGCCTGTTCTCTTGCCTTTGCTCTGATTTCTCCTGCGTCGACACGTGTTGTCGTCCCCTCGGCAAAGACAACCGCGCCATCGACCTTCACCTCGACGGGGTGGATGCCAGCTGTGAAGGCAATGTGCCACGGGTCCATTGGATCGTACGACCATGTGACTTCGTCGTTTCGGGCTTCAGGGACGAGATCCAACCCGTTCTGGAGCCACGACCACGCAGGATCCGGACCGACCGTGACGTCGACAGACCGCTGCATCACGTATGCGAGCCGGAACGACTCGATCATGTTCGCACCGATGCCGTCGGTTCCCAGAGCGACCGGATTCGCGAACCGTGCCGGATCGGCATAGCCCACGCCGTTGTTGAGGTTCGATCGCGGATTGTGGAGAATCGTCCCCTTGAGATCGTGGTCGCTCGGGAGGAATACGCAATGGCTGAGGAGCCACCGGTCATTCGTGAGCCCTGCAAGCCGTTGTGGCGCATCAACATCTCCGGGACCCTCAGCGACATGGATGTGGACGCCGACGTCATATTCGTCGGCGAGTTCTGCAGCCCCATGAAGCGACTCGTCACTGCATGTGAACGCAGCGTGGATTCCAACAAGGCACTTGCCACCTTCGTCCATGAAGCGCCTGTTCTCCTCGAGTCCCCGTCTTGCGCCGTCGGCGCCGTTGCGGTCGCTGACGCCGTATCCGGTGATGACCCGCACGCCGACCTCTGCGCACGCGTCCGCAATGACAGAGAGCGATCCCTCGATGGCGTTGGGTGTCTCGTTGTGGTCGATGATCGCTGTTGTTCCCGATTCGAGAGCTTCGAGGGCTCCAAGCTTCGCGGACCACTCGAGCATCTCGAGATCGAGCGCGGCGTCCAGACGCCACCACACCTGTTCGAGGATCTCCTGGAAGTTCGAAGCAACCTTTGGCGGCGCGGGCATGCCGCGAGCGAGTTCGGAATACAGATGGTGATGTGCGCAGACGAGTCCTGGGGTTACCGACGTCATTCAGACACCTATCTCGAGTGGTTGGTGGACATCCATGGGAAGTCGTGTTCTCCACGTTCCGTCAATCGCGTGGTAGGCCCCAGCGACCGCTCCGGCAGTTGGAACGAGACCGATTTCGCCGACGCCTTTCACTCCGAACGGAGATCTCGGCTGAGGAACTTCCACGAGGATCACATCGACTTCAGGCATGTCCTTTGGCCGGATGATGTTGAGTTGGCGAAGCGTCGACTTGGTTGGCATACCGGTGTCATCGGTTGGGAATTCTTCGCTGAGCGCGTATCCGAGGCCCATGTGAATGGATCCCTCGACCTGTCCGGACGCGAGGAGCGGATTCATGATGCGTCCCACGTCGTGTGCAGCGATGACCCTCTCGATCTTGCCCGTCTCCCTGTCGGCGATCACGACTTGACACGCATAGCCGAACGCCGAGTGAATGACCGGGTGCTCCAGGCCATCGTCGATACTGTTCGTCCAGTCAACGGTGTACGAGCCCTCGTAGTCAATTCCGGTATTGCAGCCGTCCGCGATCGCAGTCTTGCAGGCATCCTCCACGGACCCAGCCGCCATGAGCGTGCCACGAGATCCTGTGGTCTGACCTGCTGAGAGATCACGGCTCGTGTCGACGTATACGTTGATCGTCTCCGGATCGATGCCGAGTATGTCCGCAGCGACCTGAAGCGCAACCGTGTGCACGCCTTGGCCCATCTCGGTCCAAGCGTGACGGACGTCGACTGTGCCATCCTCGTTGAATCGGACGACTGCCTTTGCGACCTCCTTGAACCCGTTGCCGAGACCCGAGTTCTTGATTGCAGCGCCGATTCCGACTGCCTTGCCGTCGGCGATGGCCTGGTCATAGTGAGGCTTCACAGCCTCGAGGCACTCGGTAATTCCGCGCACACCGTCATCCATGATCTGACCGGGACCCCAGACCGAGCCGGGGACGGCAACGTTCTTGGCCCTGATCTCCCACCCCGAGATCCCGACCATCTCGGCGAGACGATCGATCGAGCCCTCCGTGGCGAACTGCGCCTGGTTTGCGCCGAATCCGCGGAACGCACCGCACACGGGGTTGTTGGTCCGAACGGCGATCGCCTCAATGTCCACGTTCTCAACTGTGTATGGTCCGCATGCATGCCCAGCAGCTCGTTCGAGCACTTTCATTCCAACGGAGGCGTACGGGCCGGAGTCTCCGACCATGCGCGCCTTTATGGCGGTGATGATGCCGGTTTCGTCGCAGCCCATGGACATCTCAACACGTATTGGGTGACGCTTGGCGTGCATGAGGAACGACTGGAGCCTGGTGAGGGTGCACTTGACCGGCCTCTGTGTGAGGTGCGCGGCGAGAGCGGTATGACCCTGGTTCGACATGTCCTCCTTGCCCCCGAAAGCGCCGCCGTTCGAGACGAGTTCGACTGTGACGGCGGACGTGTCGACGCCGAGCATCGCGGCGATCTGGTCGCGATCGTCCCACACACCCTGACCGCCCGAGTACACGTGGAGTGAACCGTCCTCGGCGGGAACGGCCACGGTCGACTCTGGTTCGAGGAAGGCATGTTCGACGCGTTGTGTCTCAAAGACGTTGCGAACCATGTGGGCAGAGTTCTCAAACGCCGCATCCACATCGCCTCGGCTATAGGTCGAAGTTGACAGCACATTGCCATCGAGACCCCAGACGGCATCCTCGTTGGAAGCGAGAGCCGATTCTGGGTCGACGAACGGTGTCAGCACGTCGTATGTGACGTCGACCAGCTCGGCAGCCGCTCGTGCGGTGAGGACATCGTCGGCGACCACAACAGCGAGCACGTCACCGCCGTAGGACGTCCTTCCACCTTCAGGGATCATGACGGGCCAGTCGGTGTGGATGATGCCGACGCGAAGATCGCCCGGTATGTCCGCAGCTGTGTACACGGCGACCACGCCGTCAGCAGCTTCGGCCGCGGATGTGTCGATCTTCACCACATTGGCGCGGGCATGTTCGGTGAGCGCCAATACGGCGTGCAGCATCCCGTCGATCGAGATGTCGTCAACAAATCCCCGGTCTCCGAGCGAGAGCTCCCTGGCCTCGTACTTGATGCCATCTCCGCCGATCTTGCCAGAGCGTTTCCGGACGGGGATGGCGTCTCCGGATGCGATGAGCTCAACGGCCTCCACGATCTTTGTGTAGCCGGTGCAACGACACAGGTGAGCACCGAGCCGGCCCTCGATGGTGCCACGTTCGAGCGCGGCGCCCTTCTGATCAACGAGTGCCTTGGCACGAACGATGATCCCAGGTGTGCAGAAGCCGCATTGCAGCGCGCCCGTAGCGGCGAATGCGTTCGCGTATCGATCCCGCTCGACGTCGTCGAAGCCTTCGAGCGTCGTGATCGTCTTGCCCTCTGCTTTTTCGAGGGAGACGAGGCAACTCGCCACCGCCTTTCCATCGACGAGCACCGTGCACGCACCGCACTGTCCTGATGGGGAGCACCCATCCTTGGGGCTCGTAACGCCGAGTCCGTTCCGAAGCGCGGACAACAGGTGCGGAAACTCGTCGCTGACTTCGACGGTTTCGCCGTTCAGAACGAACGACGCGCTCATTTCGGCCGCTCCCTCGGCTGGCTGATGATTCCGAAGTGTTGGGATTGGTGATATCTGTCGAAGTCGAACAGCGTGTTCTTGTAGAACGAGCAGTAGTCGAGATCGATCGTGGCGATCGCTATCTCGTCCCCGGTCGTGATGCACTGCGCCTTGATCTGACCTGATGGAGCGATGATCACGGATTGGGCGAGGGAGTCGACGCCCTCCTCGATGCCGCCCTTTGCAACACCGACCACGTAGGTGCCGTTCTGATAAGCGCCCGCCTGCATCACGAGGTGGTTGTGGAAGCCTGCAAGCGCATTCTGTTGGGGATCAGGGCTGTAGTGGAGCGGTGTGTTGTAGCCGATGAGGATGAGTTCCACGCCTTGGAGGCCCATCACCCGATACGTCTCTGACCACCTGCGATCGTTACAGATCGCCATGCCGACTATGCCCTCGAACGCATCCCACACCTCAAAGCCGTCTGGACCCGCTTCGAAGTAGTAGCGCTCGAGATGCTGAAAGGGCCTGTCGGGTTCGTGGTGATCGTGGCCGGGAACGTTCACTTTGCGGTATCTGCCAACAACTGATCCATCGCGTTCGACAAGGATCTGTGTGTTGTAGTGGTGTCTGATCCCTTCATCGTCGACGAAGATCTCGGCATAGCCCAAGCAGAAGCCGACCTTGAGTTCAGCCGCTCGATCGAACAGCCGTTTCGTTTCCGGTCCGGGCATTTCGGTTTCGAACCACGAATCGATCTCAGCATTGTCCTTGAGAAACCAACGCGGGAAGAACGTCGTGAGCGTCAACTCAGGGAAGACAATCAGTTCGCAGCCCCGTTTGGCGCCCCATTCGAGAAGAGAGAGGAGGCGTTCCACGACCTCTGCGCGGCTTTCGTCGCGAGCGATCGGACCCATCTGTGCGGCACCGACTGTGATGTTCCGTGCCACGAACGCGACTCTCCTTGCTCCTGGGTCTGCACCGTATTGCAACCGATTGGATCGTTCCGATTGTCGTCATGCCTTTGACATTTTGTCAAATCGAGGTTGACAGTTTGTAAAAGTCGTCAGTACGATTGGTGCCCATCCCCGGAAGCGCATTCAATGCATCCACAGTCTGATCCCAAGGTACTGCTCAACGCCGTGTCGCCGTTGGAGCGCGGGTCGCATGTGTCGAGCGAAACGCTCGAGTTTCACAAGCGACTCCCCGGCTATGCGCCCACGCCTGTCTTCAGCGTTCCCGGCCTCGCCGAGCGCCTCGGCATCGGCACCGTGCTCGTCGACGATGAGTCCGAACGGCTCGGTCTCCCGGCTTTCAAGATGCTCGGAGCATCCTGGGCATCGTACCGCTCGATCATCGAGCGCACAGGCATCGACCCGACCGGTTGGTCGACGATCGAGGAGCTTGCTGCGCTTGTCAGGCCGCACCTTCCTTTGACGCTCGCGACCGCTACTGATGGCAATCACGGGCGGGCAGTAGCGAGGTTTGCGCGCCTGGTTGGCCTTGACGCACGTATATGGGTACCGGTCGGGACGGTCGATGCGCGTATCGCAGCCATCGAGTCCGAAGGGGCGACGGTCTCTGTGACCGACGGCACATACGACGATGCCGTTGCCGAGGTGGCTTCCGTGCAAGACGACAGGACGCTTGTTGTCTCAGACACCTCATGGCCGGGCTACGAGATCGTTCCACAGTGGGTGATCGACGGGTACTCAACAATGATGTCCGAGGTTGAAGAGCAGACCTCCGCAGGAGGCCTCCCTGACCCAACCGTCATCGTTGCCCCGCTGGGCGTTGGCGCTCTTGGCGCAGCGATTGCATCGCACTATGCAGACCATGAGCCCCGGCCAGTGATCATCGGCGCCGAACCGACGAATGCTGCCTGCGTGATGGCTGCATTCGAGGCTGGCGAGGTCGTGACGATTCCGGGACCACACGACACGATCATGGTCGGGCTGAGCTGTGGAACGGCATCACCCATCGCATTCCCGACGATCAAGGCTGCCTTGAGCGCAACGGTATCCATGGATGATGAATGGGCAGAGGAGTCCATGAGGTTGCTTGCGACCGAAGGCATCGTTGCGGGAGAGACGGGAGCAGCTGCCTTCGCAACGCTCCTTGCACTGGTCGATCGAAGGCCGGATCTCAGGGAAGAGCTCAATCTCGGTCCGAACGATGTGGCGCTCGTGATTGTCACCGAGGGCGCCACCGATCCGGTCAACTATCGGGCGATCGTGGGCGTCGACCCGGACGCGGTCCGCCGGCAGGGCTGGGGTCGGAAGTCAGAAGTCGGAACTCTTGATTCTTGACTCCCGATTCTCATCTCTCAACTCTGTTTGAATGGTCCGATGGATCTCGCTTCCTTTGTCCGTCGTCTCCCCAAGGCTGAGCTTCACGTGCACATCGAAGGCACACTCGAGCCCGAGATGATGTTCGACCTGGCGTTGCGCAACGAAATCGATCTCCCGTTCGCTTCGGTTTCCGACATCAAGCAGGCGTACGAATTCACGAGCTTGCAATCGTTTCTCGACATCTATTACCAAGGTGCGGCTGTGCTCATCACCGAGCAGGACTTCTATGACCTCATGATCGCCTACCTCGAGCGAGCACACGCAGATGGTGTTCGGAGGGCTGAGATGTTCTTCGACGCACAAACCCACACCACCCGCGGAATCGATTTCGCCGTCTTCATGGGCGGGTTCTCGAGGGCCATTGCCGATGCGAGGTCCCGGTGGGGGATGTCGGCTGGTCTCATCATGTGTTTCCTCCGTCATCTTCCACCGGAGGAAGCGATCGCGACATGGCACGAGGCCGAGCCCTTCGCAGACCAGCTCATCGGCGTCGGGCTCGATTCCTCCGAAGTCGGTAACCCTCCTGAGTGGTTCGAGGAGGTATTCGACCTCGCTCGTGATGCGGGTCTCCACACGGTTGCCCACGCAGGTGAAGAAGGACCACCTTCGTATGTGGCAAATGCGCTCAAGGCGCTCGAAGCCGAACGCATCGACCACGGTGTACGGTCCGATGGCGATCCATCCGTGATCGACGAGCTTGTACGGAGTCAAGTCCCTCTCACAATGTGTCCGTTGTCGAACGTGAAGCTGAAGGTGTTCGATCGGATGGAGGATCACAACCTCAAACGCCTGCTCGACCTCGGCGTCAAGGTCACCGTGAACTCGGATGATCCTGCCTACTTCGGGGGCTACATCCTTGACAACTATGTTGCCGTGGCTGAGGGTCTTGATCTCTCAAGGAGTGATCTCGTCCGGATCGCCCGGAATTCCATCGAGGCCAGTTTTCTGTCCGAAGCGGACAAGGCGAAACTACTCACCGAACTCGCGCTGGTTGGCGCTGAATGACGTTCCGAAGACGCGTCGACTCCCGAGCGCGCTAGCGTCATGTGTGTGCCTCGGATGGGGTACACGCTGGACTGAGGAAAGAAGTGACAATGTCTCTTAAACGTTGGAGAGTTTTCGGAATTCTGCTTGTCGCGTTGGCGCTGATTGCTGCGGCGTGCGGCGGAGATGACGACAGTGACGCAGGCGACGACGACGTGCTGAAGATCGCATACGTCCACGTCGGCCCCGTTGCCGACAAGGGTTGGTCCTGGGCGCATGACCAGGGTGCACAGTATGTACAGGCACAGCTCGGCGATGCCGTGGAGATCACGACCCTTGAGAGCATTCCAGAGGGTTCAGATGCTCAGCGTGTCTTTGAGGACCTCGCGGCCGATGGCAACACGCTGATCTTCGGAACCTCGTTCGGCTACATGGATCCGATGCTTGCGGCTTCGGAGAACTTCCCCGACACGGTGTTCATGCACGCCACGGGCTTCAAGACGTCCGAGGGCATGGGCAACTACTTCGGTGCAGCAGAAGAGGCGCGTTATCTCAGTGGTATGGCAGCAGGCGCCGCAACTGAGACGAACCTCATCGGCTATGTCGCTGCGTTCCCGATTCCCGAGGTGCTGCGAGGCATCAACGCGTTCACCCTCGGTGCACGCGAGGTGAATCCAGATGCTGAGGTCCAGGTCGTCTGGACATCGACATGGTTCGATCCGCCAAAGGAAGGCACCGCCGCCGAGTCACTTCTCGACGCGGGCGCTGATGTGATCGCGATGCACCAGGACTCAGCAGCCCCTGGCCAGGCGGCCGAAGCGGCCGGCGCAGGATGGGTAGGCTACAACACCGACATGACCGAGTTCGCACCGAACGCATGGCTCACAGCCGCGATCTGGGACTGGGGTCCGTTCTACCTCACCACAGCACAGCAGGTCATCGATGGCACCTGGAAGTCTGAGGCCGTATACGGCAACATGGCCGACGGAATGGTCGCCCTGGCGCCATTCGGTAGCTCGGTTGAACAGGCGACGCAGGATCTCGTGCTTGCGCGCGAGGCTGAGATCAAGGCCGGTTCGTTCTCGGTCTTCTCTGATCCGATCGTCAACCAGGATGGCGAGAGTCAACCGCTCGGCGACATCTTCATCATGGACTTCTTTGTTGAAGGCGTGATCGGAAGCCCAACCGGTTGATCATCCGGTCAAATATTCGATTGACGTGCCCCGCAGGTGCGGGGCACGTCCCGAACCGGTGAAGCGTTCGAGCACGACCGAGTCATGATTGGGGTGTTGCACCAGTGAGTCAAGAAGCCACTTCCCTCGCGGCGGAACTGTGCGACGTCGACAAGTCCTTCTACGGTGTGAAGGCGAACGACAACGTCAACTTCGCTCTTGAGCGTGGCGAGGTGCATGCTCTGCTGGGTGAGAATGGAGCAGGCAAGTCGACGCTCTGTTCGATTCTGGCTGGCCTGTATCGCCCTGACTCAGGTGAGATGCGCCTTGCGGGCGACTCGGTTGCGTTCAAGAGCCCGAAGGACGCCCTGTCGGCAGGCGTGGGAATGGTGTATCAGCACTTCAGGCTGGTCTCGAATCTCACAGTTGCAGAGAACCTCGCTCTTGGCCACCCGGACATTGGCGTGCGCATCAATGAGAAGGAACTCCACCAATCGGCCAGGGACCTGGGTGAGAAGTATGGACTTCCTGTCAACCCGGCTGCTCGTATTTGGCAGTTGTCTGTTGGCGAGCAACAGCGTGTCGAGATCCTCAAGCTGCTCTATCGCAACGTCCAGATCCTGATCCTCGATGAACCGACCGCGGTGCTCACACCGCAGGAGAGCAAGATCCTTTTCAAGACGATGCGACAGATGGCATCCGAGGGTCGATCCGTGATCTTCGTTTCGCACAAGCTCGACGAGGTGAAACAGGTGTCGGATCAGGTGACCGTGCTGCGCGACGGTAAAACCGTTGGAGGGGTAGCCACAGAGGATGCCGACACCAGGCAGCTCGCACGCATGATGGTCGGCAAGGACCTCGTGCTCCCCGAGCGAGTGGCCCAGGTAGACCTTGGGCCCGTGCTGTTGCGAGCCACAGACGTGAGCGTGCTCAGTGACCGAGGCCTCAAGGCTGTGAACGGGCTCTCCCTCGATATTCACGGTGGTGAGGTTGTCGGAATTGCTGGCGTGTCAGGGAACGGACAACGCGAACTGGCTCAAGGTCTTGTCGGTCTCAGGGAGCTGACACAGGGTTCTATAGAACTTGACGGTGCTGACATCACCAAGACGTCCGTACTGCATCGGATCAGAGCAGGACTCGCGTACGTTCCCCAGAGTCGTCTCGGGATGGGTCTGGCACCCGGCCTCACAACGGAGGAGAACCTGGCGCTCAAGGCGTTCCGGCGCCCGCCATACACCAAAGGTCGACGCCTCGTGGCATCCGCGTTCGAAGATGAGGGCGGTCGACAGATCGAGGAGTACGACATCAGGGGTGTTCGGCCAGGGCTCCCGATCCGGCTGCTTTCGGGCGGGAACCTCCAGAAGGTGCTCGTCGGGAGGGAGATCGAGATGAACCCAAAGGTGTTGATCCTTCGCTCACCCACCCGGGGGCTTGACGTCGGGGCGATGCAGACCGTTCGAGAACTGGTCCTCAAGCAACGAATCGGGGGAGTAGGCATTCTGCTGATCTCAGAGGATCTTGACGAATTGATGGCCCTCTCTGACAGGCTTCTCGTCATTTACGAGGGTGAGATCGTCGGTGAGATGGTCACTGAGGACGCGACCTCCGAGCGGCTCGGTCTGTTGATGTCAGGCCAGAAAGAGGCGGTGAGCTGATGGCCGCACGCCGGTTCATCGTTGAGCCTCGCGGCCTTGCATCATGGCGCCTCCGGTTGCTCGTACCGGTTCTCTCGGTCATTGCAGCGTTGATGGTCGGAGGGGTGTTCCTCGCCCTCACGGGTGAGAACCCCATCGATGTGTACGCCCAGATGGTCGACTCCGCCTTCGGATCTGCTCGGGGTGTCAGCGAAACGCTCATCTCGGCCGCACCCTTGATCCTCACCGGTGTCGCGGCCGCGGTCGCATTCAAGATGCTCGTGTGGAACATCGGCGGCGAGGGTCAGTTCATCATGGGAGCGGTCTTCGCATCGGGTGTCGCGATCTGGCTCGGTGACGGTGTTCCTGCGGTGATCGCGCTTCCTGTGGTCATCGCTGCTGGCGGTCTTGGCGGGGCCGTGTGGGCGTCCGTTGCTGCGATTCCCCGCGTTTATCTCGGCACGAACGAGATCATCACCACGCTGATGCTGAACTTCATCGCACTCCTGTTGATGAACTTCCTGATCTTCGGTAGCTCTTCTCCTTGGCGTGATCCTTTGGTCAGCACGTTCCCGCAGGGCCGCCCCATCCCCGATGCAGCTCGATTGCCTGAGTTCTTCAATCGCCTGGATGTCGGGATCTTCATCGCTGTCGGTCTCGCTGTTGCGGCTTGGTACCTCATTGGTAAGACCAGCTGGGGGTTCTCGGTACGTATCGTCGGCGATTCTCCCGACTCCGCACGGTACGCAGGTATCAGTGTTGCTCAGAAGATTCTGGGCATCTTCCTGCTTTCTGGTGCATTCGCTGGGTTTGCAGGAGGGCTCTTCGTGGCAGGTCCGGTTGGTGCACTCGGCGCTCCCTCGACCTCGGATTAGGTTTCACCGGAATCATCGTTGCTGCGCTGGCCGGCCTGCGCCTCCTGGTAGTGATTCCGGTAGCGATTCTCATGGGTGCGCTGAACAACGCCGGTCCGGCCCTTCAGTCAATCGGCGTACCAACCGCAACGGTGACGATGCTCCAGGGCGCGATCCTGATCTTTGCTGTTGCGGGCGAGTTCTTCATCGCCAACCGGATTCGAAGACCTCGACCTGACCCTGTTCCTGAGCTCGAGGTGGTGGAGGCAGCATGAACGAATCACTTTTGATGCTCACCGTCGTTGCTGCGATCGGTCTTGGAACCCCACTCATCTTCGCAACGATCGGCGAGATCATCACTGAGAGGGCGGGTGTTCTCAACCTCGGTGTTCAGGGGATGATGCTCATAGGCGCTGTGGCGGGATTCTGGGCCACGTTCACCACCGAGAGCTTGACGCTCGGTGTCATCGTGGCAGTCCTCGCCGGGGCCGCCTTCTCCGCAATCCACGCCTTCACGTCGATCACATTGCGCGTCAGCCAGATCGTCTCAGGACTGGCGCTCACCCTGTTCGGCACCGGACTTGCGAGCTTCCTTGGTAGAGCGGGCAGCAATCCTCTGGTCGGCAACCCATCCAAGAAGGTGTTCCAACCCATTCTCACAGACGGAATCGCTGAGTGGCCCATCGTGGGGCCACTGCTGTTCGGTCACGACGCCCTGGTGTATGCGTCATGGCTCGTTGCTGTCCTGGCGAGCTACTACCTGTTCCACACGCGGATGGGCCTCTCACTCAGAGCGGTAGGCGAGGATCCCGCAAGTGCTGAGTCAGCTGGTGTCAACGTGTCACGCGTTCGCTACATCCACGTGATGATTGGCGGCGCCCTTGCCGGTCTCGGTGGTGCGTACTTCTCTCTCGCACTCGTACCGACATGGCAGGACGATCCAATCGGAGCCGCCGGATGGATCGCTATCGCCTTGGTCATTCTGGCGAGTTGGCGGCCAGGGAGAGCCGTGTTTGCCGCCTATCTGTTCGGTGCGGCAGAGCGCATCCAGTTCACGCTGCAAACGGTCGGTGAGCCCTGGAGCAACATCCCTTCGACGCTGCTCGCAATGCTGCCATTCGTCCTTGCGATCATCGCGATGATCGTGCTCACCAGCGGCAAGCGTGCGCGTCTCCTTGGCGCACCTGCTGCGCTTGCAATCCCGTACTTCCGGGAGCAGCGGTAGCGATCTGGCACGCTGACTTCGGACTTGAGTTTCAGGATCTTTCCTATGCCCAAGCTGCGCCGTGGCTTGTGGTCGAGGTGATCCGGCGTTCGCCCTTCAGGAAGTCCTTCACAGCTCGCTCCACCTTGTGGGTGTCCGTCAAGAACGCATCGTGACCGTTGGGGCTGTCGAGTACAGCAAAGCGCGCGCTGGGAATCGCGTTGGCCATGGCGCGCGTTTCGTCTACCGGATAGAGCACATCGCTACTGATGCCGATCACGAGCGTCCTGGTCGTGATGCGGTTGAGGATCGCCTCACGCGGCCCGCGGCCACGCCCCAAGTCGTGACTGTCCATTGCTCCCAGAAGCGTGAGATACGTGTCCGCGTCGAATCGTTCAACCAACTTCTTGCCCTGGTACTGCAGATACGACTGGGCAGCAAAAGCATCATCGGTCGCCTCGCGTCCGAACCGGCCCTGGAAATTCGCGTAGCTTCGGTACGACACCATGGCAATGATCCGGGCCGTGGCCAATCCCTCCGCGTCGCCGCCGTACGGATAGCGCTTCGCTGTGCCTCACTCAGCGCAATCGCCCACGCGGACTGGGACGAACCGACTCCGATGGGAATGATCGTGTCGACGAACGACGGGTACAACACGGCCCATTCGAGCGTCTGCATACCACCCATCGACCCGCCGATGACGAGATCGAGCTGCCGCACTCCGAGTTGGTCGAGGACTGCCTTCTGGAGGTGCACCATGTCTCGGATGGTCACCGTCGGGAAGTTCTCCACGCCGCTGTTGCTGGATGGTCCCGTTGTCCCGTAGCAGCTGCCTAGCACGTTCATCGATACGATGAATGACCGGCCAGGGTCAAACAGGCTCCCCGTGCCGAAGAGGTTCCGCCACCAGTCGTCCGCGTCTGCGCTTGCTGTGAGGGCGTGGCAGATGAGGGTGGCCTGCTTACGGAACCGGCCCCATGTGCGGACCTCGACGGTGACGTCGCGCAGTGTTCCCCCTCCCTCGAGGGAGAACACTCCGCCGACGACAACAGAGTGCTTCACGAAGCCACGGCCGCGACGCTGCTGAGGGCTGTGAACGCGTTGACGAAGTCTGCCTTGATGTCTTCGATGTGCTCGATGCCAACCGACACCCTCACCAGATCATCGGTCACGCCGGACGAAAGCTGCTCCTCGCTGTCGAGCTGTGCGTGCGTTGTCGATGCCGGATGAATTACGAGTGTCTTCGCGTCCCCGACATTCGCCAGGTGCGAGGCAAGCGTGACGGAGTTGATGAACTTCTCCGCTGGTTCCGCACCGCCCTCGATCCCGAACGACAGAACCGCTCCGTACCCGTTCTTCAGGACTCGACCCGCAATCTCGTGGTACGGGTGATCCTCAAGTCCCGGGTAGTTGACCCACGACACCTGTGGCTGATCCTGGAGCCACTGCGCGAGTTCAAGCGCGTTGTCCACATGTCGCTGCACCCTCAGTGACAGCGTCTCCACGCCCTGAAGCAGGAGGAATGCGTTGAATGGCGACAGACACGCTCCAAGATCCCTGAGTCCCTCGACCCGCGCTCTGATCGCAAAGGCGATGTTCCCGAATGGGCTATCTGGGCCGAACGTGTCGGCAAACACAAGTCCGTGGTAGCCGACAGACGGCTCGGTGAAGCCTGGGAACTTGCCGTTCCGCCAATCGAAGTTCCCCGAGTCGATGATGATGCCGCCGAGCGATGTGCCGTGCCCGCCGATCCACTTTGTTGCCGAAGCGACGACGATGTCTGCGCCATGATCGATCGGGCGTCCGAGATACCCAGCTGCCCCGAAGGTATTGTCAACGACGAGCGGAATCCCGGCTTCGTGTGCGGTCTCGGCGAACGCATCGAGGTCGGGAACATTGAATCGTGGATTTCCGATGGTCTCGAGATAGAGAGCTTTCGTCCTGTCGTCGATCCGTGCAGCGAACTCGGCAGGATCGTCACCAGATACGAAGCGAACCTCGATACCCAGCCGCTCGAGTGCAACTTTGAACTGGTTGTATGTGCCGCCGTACAGATACGACGTGGACACGATGTTGTCACCTGCAGATGCAAGCGTCGTGATCGCTGTCAGCTGAGCTGCTTGGCCGCTCGCGGTAGCCACCGCAGCGACCCCTCCTTCGAGGGCAGCAATGCGCTGCTCGAACACATCTGTAGTCGGATTCATGATCCGCGTGTAGATGTTGCCGAACTCTTCGAGGGCGAAGAGCCGTGCGCCGTGTGCCGTGTCGTCAAAGGTGTAGGACGTGGTCTGGTAGATGGGAACGGCTCGTGCGTTCGTGCCCGGCGCTGGCTCCTGGCCTGCGTGGATCTGCAGTGTCTCGAATCGATAGTTGTCGGTCATGGTGTCTCCCGTGTTGGCCGAAGGTTGAATCGGTGGGGGAGGACGCTCTCAGAATGAGAAAAGGACCTGCCCCGTTGCCGGTGCAGATCCTTCGGTGTTTGTGTGTTTCGCTGCTACGCGTGAAGGCTGCACGGCTGGGTCATCGCCATGCACATCATCTCGCGGGTAAATGCAACGTTCATTGAGAAGCGAATCTAAGGGATGTAGGCGGCCTTGTCAAGATACTGGGTGAAATTCTCTTGACGAATCTATACGCAACTGATAGGTTGCGTATAGATAGGCAACCAACAGGTTGCGTGAAGGGAACCATCATGCAGGACTCCATCGAGCGAACGATCCACATACCAGCAAGCATCGAATCTGTTTGGAGTGCGCTGACCACAGCCGAGGGGATACGCGCTTGGTTCGGGGATGAGGCCGAGATCGACCTCAAGCCTGGCGGCGAGGCGCGGTTCGGGTGGACTGAGTACGAGGCATCGTCACATGCGATCGTTGTGGACGTCGATCCGCCTACACGGTTCTCATATCGTTGGGCTGCCTCTGGATCGGAACGGGCGGACACGGGGCCATCGACGCTTGTCGAGTTCACCCTCGAATCGACCGGCACGGGGACCGAGGTGGCGGTCATCGAGTCCGGGTTCGCCTCACTGCCACCGGAGATGTATGACCGGAGCATCCAAGAGAACGCGTCGGGTTGGAAGGCTGAGATGCGGGATCTCCACGATTTTCTGGCAACAGCCGACGTATGAGCCGCGACACGGACGCCGCGTTTCACGCGCTCGGGGATTCGACAAGACGCGTGATTCTCGAGTGGCTCGACGAGGAGACGTCCGCAACCGCTACCCAGTTGGCCGAGCGAATGATGATCAGTCGGCAGGCCGTGACGAAGCATCTCAAGGAGCTAGAAGCCGCTGGCCTGGCTGTCTCCTCGAAACATGGCAGGGAGAATCGTTACGCGACAACCGAAGGCGGTCTCGATCCTGTCACGCGGTGGCTCGATCAACGCGCCACAGCTTGGGAAGCCCGATTGCATCGATTGCGCGATACTGCGACGAAACATCAAGGGAAGTCATGACCACCGGGCAGTATTCCGCCGCGTGATCACGGCGGATACGGCTCGAATCCTTCGATTCGTTGGTTCTCACGCACGAATGCGATGATCGCGGTGATGTCAGCGTCGCTGAGTCCTTCGACCGAAGCCATGTTGCCGAAGTTCCAATGGTGTTGACGCGTGCCGGCTCGGATCGCAACCACGAAGGATACGTCCGCATGATGGTTCGGCTCATACACGACCGACAAGTGGGATGGACCCTTGTCAGTTCCCCTGAGGTCGATGCCGTGGCACAACGCGCATGTCGCTTGGTACAGCGGATCGCCTGCCGCCACCAGGTCGGGATCCTGAACTGCGATCCCGATTCCAGCATTCTCTCGGTCGCCGCCGCACGCAGCAACCAGTAGGACAGCGGCGATCGTCACGGCGAGGGTGCGAACGTGGAGCACTCGCCGAGGATACCGGCCCCTGACACCAGATATCATGGCCACATGCCAACCATTGATCCGAAATCGTCGGGAACACCCCAGGCCAATGATCCAGCCAGCCTCCTGAGACTCTTCGCCGAGAGCGAAGATCTCTTGCCGCTGTGGATCGCCGAACCATATGTCGACTTGGCCCCGACGATCGTCGAAGCACTTGAGCAGCGTGCCGCTGCCGGCTGGTACGGATACGAAACGCGGCCAGAGTCGGTCCTGTCGTCGTTCTGGGACTGGACGGCACAACGTCACGGATGGGAGAGTCGAAGCCTCCACACTGCTGTGAGTCCGAGCATCGGTACTTCGATTGGCGTGCTCATCGAGGAGCTGACCGACGAGGGGGATGGCGTCATTTTGCAGCCACCCGTCTTCACTGACTTCAAGCCGATCGTTGCAAAGTTGCACCGCAGGATCGCTCGCAACTCATTGGTGTTCTCCGATGGCGGCTATGTCATGGACCTCGATGATCTTGAAGCACAGGCTGTAAACCACGAGACGAAGATGATGATCCTGTGCAATCCTCACAACCCTGTCGGTCGCGTCTGGACAGCGGACGAGCTCTGTTCGGTCGCCCGGATATGCGAGCGCAACAATGTGTTCGTGCTCGCGGACGAGATCCACGCCGACATCGTCCTCCCTGGTCACACCTTCACACCGTTCGCGACGGCCGCCGAGGGCACGGAAGTCAGATGGGCTGCTACACACGGCCCCATCAAGACGTTCGGTCTGGCAGGCGTTGCCGATTCTCTCATTGTGACTGATGACGCGGAGATCTCTGATGCGTTCGAGTCCCGCAGTTCACAGCTGCATCTGACACGCAACAACATCTTCGGTATTGCCGCGTTCGACGCAGGCTACCGAACCGGTGGCCTCTGGCTCGATGGATTCATCGAGCTTCTCTCGGCGAACTACCGAATGCTCAGGGAAGGCTTGCCAGCTGGCATTGAACTCGTCGAACCCGAAGGCACGTATCTCGCCTGGCTCGACTTCAGGAAGCTCGGAATGGATGTGCCCGAACTCGTGAGATGGTTGCCAAGCGAGGCAGGTCTTGCACTGAGCCCGGGACACTGGTTCGGTCGTGAAGGTGCGGGGTTCGCCCGCATGACGGTGGCAACGGATTCTGGGGTCATCCAGGAGGCTATTGACCGACTGGCTTCTGCGGTTGCCTGAGCGCAGCGATTACCTCATCGTCTGTTGTCTGGGTGAAGTCGTCGTACAAGGCTCCAACCGCCGAGAAGTCACTCGGCGTGAGCACGCTCACAACATGATCAGCCGATCTCCCAAGGCTTCGGATCGTAACGGGAGGGGCAACTCCCACTGCGGCGATGATGGTTTCAGGTCCAGCAGTTCGCAGCGCCTCCACAGCGGCACGCATCGTGGCACCGGTTGCGGTTCCGTCGTCAACCACGATCACCGTCTTGCCTGTCACATCCAGCGGCGGCCGATTCCCGCGGAAGGTCGCCTCGCGGCGTCGGAGTTCCGCTGTCTGCTCGTTGCGAACCTGTTGATCGACTCATCATCGATTCCGGAGCTCATCATTACGTTGTGGTTGAGCACCTCGATGCCACCGGACGCAATCGCGCCGAACGCGACCTCCTCGTAGCCCGGCACGCCAAGTTTGCGTACGACGAGGATGTCCAGTGGGAGTTCAAGGGCAGATGCGACAGCCGCGGCGACAGGGACGCCTCCACGCGGAAGTCCGAGCACGATGGTGTCCGGTGCGTTCTCATGGTCGCTCAGTAGGACAGCGAGTCGCTGCCCGCATCAACTCGATCCCTGAGGCGTTTCTGTCGTTTTCGCATCTCTCTGTCCGCAGTATCCCACGCCCACCAAACGGGAACGCCTTCCGACCGAAACCCAGGGTTCTAGACCGGACTGAGTCCGGTCTCCAGCCCACAGAACGGGGTTAAGTCCCGGCGGCGAAGTTCCTGGGATCGAGACTTCGATGGGCACCTGTTCGTAGGTGACACGAAGCGAGGTGGTTCTCATCGTCCAGGGACGGCAGCAGATGCGGTCTGTCAACATCGCAGATGCCCTTCTGCGCGATCGGGCACCGGGGGTGGAAGTAGCAGCCGGACGGTGGATCGACGGGGGAGGGGACTTCGCCCTGCAGAATGGTCCGATTCCGGGGCCGGTCAGGATCGGGAATCGGGATCGCAGACAGCAGGGCCTCGGTGTAGGGATGGAGCGGGTCCGAATACAGTCGCTCCCGTTCGGTGATCTCGACGATGCGCCCGAGGTACATGACCGCAACCCTGTCGCTGACGTGCTCGACGACTGCAAGATTGTGAGCGACGAATAGCAGGGTGAGATCGAGTTCGGACTGCAGCTCCTTCAAGAGGTTCAGTACCTGCGCTTGGACCGATACGTCCAGAGCAGACACGGGCTCATCGGCGACTACGAAGTCTGGTTTGAGAATCAGCGCCCGTGCGAGGCCGATGCGTTGCCTCTGGCCTCCCGAGAACTCGTGCGGATATCGCCCGGCGTGGATTCCCTGGAGTCCGACAAGTTCGAGCATCTCCTTCACGCGTTCCTGGCGTTCGTCCTTGTCAGATACGCCGTGGAGCTTGAGACCCTCCGCAATCGAGTTGCCGACCTGCGACCTTGGATCGAGTGACGAATACGGATCCTGGAACACGATCTGGGCTTTGCTGCGGAACGGCTTGAGCTCCTTACCCTTGAGATGCGTGATGTCCGTTCCCCTGAACGAAATCCTCCCTGACGTTGGCTCGAGGAGGCGCACGAGCATTCGGCCGAGCGTCGTCTTGCCACAGCCAGATTCGCCAACCAACCCAACGGTCTCGCCCTGATTGATGGTGAGGTCGACACCAGCGACAGCGTTCACGGTCGCGATCTCGCGTTGGAGGACTCCGCCGCGAACAGGGAATTGTTTGACGAGGTTCTCCATGACAACAAGCGGTTCAGGCATCATCGGCTTCCGGATTTCTGAGCCAGCATCTCACGTCATGTCCTGGGGCGACGGCAAGGAGCTCGGGTTCCTTCTCCAAACAAATGCTGAGGTCGTTCTCAACCCTTGCCACACACCGCGCCGCAAATCGACAACCCGGCGGTAGGTCGATGAGTGATGGAACGACTCCCGGGATTGTGGCGAGTTCGTCCTTCGGTGCGCCGAGCACAGGGATCGACGCCAGCAAGCCCTGTGTGTAGGGATGCTGGGGTTCGTTGAACAGGGTCCTGACATCCGTCTCCTCCACGATCTCGCCCGCGTACATCACCGCTACGCGGTCGGCCATCTCGGCAATGACACCGAGGTCATGGGTGATCAGGACGACCGCCGTGTTGGACCGCTCCTGGAGACCTCTGATCAGGTCAAGTATTTGGGCCTGGATCGTGACATCAAGCGCAGTCGTCGGCTCGTCAGCAATGAGGAGCTCAGGTTCACACGAGAGCGCCATCGCGATCATGACTCGCTGGGCCATGCCGCCGGACAGCTCGTGCGGGTATGCCCGCGCTCGCGACTCCGGATCCGGAATGCCGACGTTTTCCAGGCTCTCAACGACCTTCTCCTGTTCGACATCCTTGGACCAGTCCCTGTGCAGTTTGAAGACTTCCTTGATCTGCAGACCGGCTCGCTGCACAGGGTTGAGGGCGGACCCGGGCTGCTGGAAGATCATCGACATGTGTTCGCCCCTGAGCGCTCTGATCTCCTTCACGCTCATCTCTGCCAGGTCGCGACCGTTGAACGTAATCACTCCCTCGACAACCTCACCC
>PVMK01143025.1_pt1 | contig 32575 bp, 26 predicted proteins | sample 1853481 | NCBI WGS metagenome assembly PVMK01 (sample SAMN08533507, study PRJNA380276) | Marine sediment metagenome, whole genome shotgun sequencing project.
TAGACGAAGAAGTCGCATCGAGGCGGGCTCCTATGCTGGCGATTGATGGGTCCGGCGGGTGTAGCAGGCGAGAATCCGGATCGCTACGGGCCTTCCGCTGGCCGCCGGACGGTGGCTCGAGCGCCTGCTGTCTAATCGGGTGCCTCCTGAGGAAACGCGCCGTCAGGCGGGATGGCTCAGGAGCATTTGTCTCCGCCCGAAGGGCGGTGCAACGCTAACCGGCGAGCAGTGCGATCGCCGTGAGCATCGCCGCGTACACCGCGGGAAAGAGCCAACGGGAGGTGCGGTCGATCCGGATCGCCTTGGCGGAATCGATCCTGTTTGCACGGTCCACGAACAGGCTCTCGAGTACCGTCACCGCCAGCAGTCCGAACGAGCCGATCATGACCTGATCGAGGAGTGTGAGGTAGCCCACCCGGGGCAGGTTTTCGGCGAAGACGAATTGGTAGGCGACGATGGTGAGCACGCCCGTCGCAGAGATTCGACTGCGGGCGGAGAATCGCTCATCCGTCATCCAAAAAATCGACCACGAGAGGGCCACGATCACGACGAGGGGGAGGAACACCTTCCAGAGGTAGAAGCCCGCTTTGCGGGAGATCTCGACTTCGAGGGTGTAACGGGAGAAGGGGGTGTCACTTCTCATCACCGCGATCTCGTTCACGCGACCGTTGACGGCCTCGATGTTCCACTCTGGCATGGAAATTCCATCGCTGAAGCCGCTGATCGTTTCGTCGTGAATGAATTGAAGCTGGCCGCGATTCCAAAGAAAAGATTCCACCTGCAGTACGAGGGTCTGCCGGTCGAGCGGGAATCGGCGAAGATCGTAATGGGTAGCCAGGGGTACGCTGACATTGATGCTCTGCTCTATCGTGCCATCGTGGCGAATCCGCAATACGCGTTCGCTGAAGCTGAGTTCGCCGACCTTGTTGACCGGGTAACCGGAAGGGGTCCAGATTCGTTTGAACTCTTTTTCGAATCGTTCGCCCGCGAAGACGAGTTCGTCTTGACCCGCGGCCTCTCGGTCGAAGGCGTGGCGCGGATCGCACCAGAGCACTCGGACATAACCTCGAAACTGGAACTCGTCTCGTACGGGATCGATTCCGCGGATGTCATTGACGAAGAAACCCACGCCCACGATGGTCGGCCCACCCCGATTGGGGGGGTCTGTAACGGTGTGGGGTTCTGTGACTGTGGGGGAGTCTGCGACGGTGCTCCCATCCGCTTCGCGAGCCACAACCGTAGCGGGTGTTCCGTAATCGACTTGCGAGCAGGCAGCGGGAGATTCTGCTTCCGCTGGATTGCCCCCACTGCCCTGAGCGCCACCCGAGGAAGCGAGCAATAGCAGGCAAGCCGCAGCGCAAGCGCTGAGCTCCGAGACGATGACACGCGTATTGGGGAGGCCTCTCGGGCGAATCCACGCTGCAGCGTTCACGGGTGCCGGATTCCGGGTTGCCGTCATGCCCGCATCTTCCTCCTGGCGTTGAGCCTCACCCATGCGAGTCTTTCGGGCAACCCTGTGGCGGCGGTTCGCGGTGTTCCGGGCCATTGTTACAATAAAGTGCACTCGAGAACACTTTGAAAAGCGCGTTCGGGAGCACCAGGAAAGATGCGCTCGAGGACACCAGGAAAAGCGCGTTCGACAACCAGGACAGCACCGACAATAGAGGAAGGTGACAGATGACGGAATCCGGTTCATCTACGGACAACAGGGAGCCTCGAGAAAGAGATTTCTTGAACAAGGCAACCGAAGCGACGATACGAATCGCGCTGGTGGCACTGCTCGTAGTCTGGTGTTTTCAGATCGTCAGACCCTTCATTCTGCCTGTGGTTTGGGGCATCATCATCGCAACCGCGATCTTTCCCGCCTATCGGTGGCTCGGCCGGGTGATGGGTGGGCGCGAGCGGCTCGCAGCGGTCGTTCTGGTCCTGATCGGCCTGGTTCTTCTCGTCGTGCCGTCCCTGATGTCGGCCGGTTCGCTGGTTGAAAACGCTCGCTGGCTGTCCGAGGGCCTGAGCGGCGGCGCACTCGAAGTTCCGCTGCCGCCCGAGAGCATCCACACGTGGCCTCTGATTGGCGAAAGGTTGCACGCCTTCTGGACGCTTGCGCACGTCAATTTGATGGGCGCGATAGAACAGTTGGGGCCGCACCTGAGGCCTCTCGCGGGCGGGTTTCTCGCAGGCATCACCGGTGTGGGGCTCGGCATCGTGCAATTCGTGATCTCGATCTTGATCGCGGGTGTGCTTCTCGCCAGTTCCAGCAAGGGTGCGGAGGTCGCCTCGGTGATCGCGACGCGTCTCGTCGGTGAACGTGGGCCCGCATTCGTGGCGCTTTCCGGCGCGACAATTCGCGGCGTCGCTCAGGGAATTCTCGGCGTTGCGCTCATCCAGGCTGTACTGTGCGGTATCGGGCTCTTCGCGGCAGGTGTGCCCCACGCTTCCCTCTGGACCGCTCTGTGTCTGGTGGTCGCCGTCGTTCAGTTGCCGCCACTGCTCGTGCTGCTCCCGATCATCTTTTACGTATTCGCCACCAGTGGAACGACGACGTCGGTGCTCTTCACGATCTGGTCGATCCTCGCGAGTAGCAGCGATACGGTTTTGAAACCCGTGCTGCTCGCGCGGGGCCTCGACCTTCCGATGCTGGTGATCTTCATGGGAGCGATCGGGGGTTTCATGTGGTCGGGCTTCATCGGGCTCTTCATCGGTGCCGTGGTTCTCGCTCTCGGCTACAAGCTGTTCATGGCGTGGCTCGGCGAGGGTGAGGCGATCGCGCCCGACAATGCCTGAATCGAATCGCGGGCGACCCCGCTCGATCGCTCTGAGCGGAGGCCCCACGATCCCAGAGGCTACGATCAGCATGGGAACGAGCGGCTCGCAGAGGTTCGGAGGGAGCTGTTTGCGTCCGGCTACTTCCCGGGGGTGAATCCGTCGGCTGCGAGTCTCTTGGACAACTTCTTGGCCACCGATTGGACGCCGTCGTCGATTGACTTGGGGTTGAAGGTGTCGGAGTGCGCGGCCCACACGAGTTCGGCCGAGGAAGCGTCATAGAGGTGCGTCTCGAGTCTCACGATGGTCGTGTGGACCGTGTAACCGGGCTGGTGGACGACTTCGTAGCCCCGCCCGTAGTAGCCGTATAGGCCCCGACCGTAATAACCGGGCTGCACGTAGGTCGTCGGTGGGACGTACTTCTCGCGCTCGTCGATCTGGACCAACCGAGTTGCGACCACCCCCTGGAATCCACGCCCGCGAATGGCCTGCTGGATCGAATCTTTCGAGAGCCGCTCCGGGTTCGGAAGGATGCGGTAGCTGGGCACTGCGTCGACTCCCTGCTCTTTGAGCGCTGCGGCGAAACCGTCTTCGAAGCCTCGCCTCTTGATGTCGTTCTCCGCGATTCCGATCACGAGCACCTGGTTCATCGGGTGTATCGCCGGTGAGTCGGATTTCCAGACGCCCGAGAGTTCCGTCTTCGTCGCGCACGAAATCCCCGCGGCGCACGCGATCGCGATTCCCAAAGCGAACAGCGGCCTTCTCATTGCCCGTCCCTCCACTCCATCGCACGCTCCTCCGCTCACAGACCCGGCGGAAAGCGCATCAATATCTGGTTCACAGCGCGATTGATTTCCGCTTCGTCATAGTTTCCGTCTCGGTTTCGACTCGTTAGCCATCCGCGCCATACGAGCTGGTCCTTGGCTCGATCGACGATGTCGATGATGATCGTGCCCTCCTGGTACTGGCGAACGGACCAATTGAACCCCGAGCTGAAAGCCCCTCGGCGGTAACGGCCAACATAGCCGAAGTCGGAGCCCGATCCGGCGAGCTTGTCCTTGAACGTAACGTGGTAATTCAGACGGAAGTTGGATTCGCCGCCTTCCACGTACCGAAATCCACGAGCTCTGAGGTTGCTGTTGACGGCCGCGCGAAATCGCTTGTCGAGTAGTGAGTTACGCGCAAACGGGCCTTCCGGATTCGACCGCAGCTCTTCGTCGCTCGCGCGGACCGGAGGCGCAATCCAGTCGAACGTCTTGTAGTGGGAGAATACGACCTCGCGGTCGAAGTCGGACCGCACCCTCGCCGCACAACCAGATAGGCCTGGAAGGACGACGAGGATTGCGAGGCTTGCCCGGAGCGTCCGATTGCGAGCACTCACTTTTCTCCGCTCTCCTTAACTGGTTACGTCTCGGACGAGATCTTCGAATGCCGATACCCAGCGCTCGACGTCTTCGTCATTGTGGGTGACGGAGAGCGTCCATTCTTCATCGCGTCCGGCGGTCATGATGATTCACCCGGTTGATGTTGTAAAGCCACGCCAGCCCACAGAGCGCTACATCCTGGTACTCGATGAAGGATCCGTAGTCGCTGAACTTTCCGGTGGCGAAATTGACGCAGCCCTTGGACGAGATGCCGACCGTGTAGCCGGCGAAGTCGTACTTCTTGCAAATCGCGTCGCATTTGGCGATGAGCCGATCGTTGATGCGGTCGAGGTGCTTGTAGGCTTCCGGAGTCATGACCTCTTCCAGGCTGGCGCGTGCGGCGGCCATGCACAGCGGATTGCCGTTGTAGGTTCCGACCTGGAAGACCTTGCCGCTGGAAACGACTTCTGAAATGTCCTGACTCATGCCGATGGCGGCGGCGGGCAAGCCGGCTCCGAGGGCCTTTGCGAGCGTAACCATGTCGGGGACGACGCCATAGCGCTCGACTGCACCGCCGGCGGCCGTGCAGATGCCGGTCTTGACTTCGTCAAAAATGAGCACGATGCCGTGCTTCTTCGTGATCTCGCGGACCTTGTCGAGATAACCGGGCTCGGGAAGCACGACTCCGAGATTCATCATCGCGGCTTCCATGATCAAGCACGCCGGCTTTCGGCCCTCGGCATCGAGTTGCTCGATACGCTTTTCCATCACGTCCGCGTCATTGAACGGTACTGCGAACGTCATATCGATGGAGCTCTGCGGGATGCCGGCTCCGTAGGGAATGGACTTGTAGTTGTCTCGGGGGCCGCGGTCTTTGAATTCGGCAGTTCCGATCGAGACCATCACGTAGTCGTGGTGTCCGTGATACGAACCCATGATCTTCAGGACGGTGTCCCGGCCGGTGTAGGCTCGTGCGATTCGAATCGCGTCCATCGTGGCTTCGGACCCGGAGTTGAGGAAACGCCATTTCGGCATCTTGAAGTTCTTCGCGAGATGCTCTGCGACGATGATCGAATCTTCGGTGGGAAGCGCGAACTGCGAGCCGAGTTCCATGCGCTTCTGCACGGCTTCGACGATGGCGGGGTGGGCGTGTCCCTGGACCATGCAACCGAACGCGTTGTGGAAATCGCTGTATTCGCGCCCGTCGACGTTCCAGACGCGGGAGCCCTTGCCGTGGGTGAAATAGATCGGATACGGGTCGCGCATCTGATACGAGGAGGCGACGCCCTTTACGAGAGATTCTTTGGCCCGCTGGTAGAGCAGCGCGGATTTTGGGGTCTCTTTCTCGAGGCGCTTCTCCTCCCGGTCCTGGAGTTCCTGAATTCGCTTTTGGTCGATGATTGCTGCCATTGAAAAGGCTCCTCTCTTGTTTCGATAGGGGTGACGGGCCGTCGTACCGGTGTTGCGGGCCAGCGGGGTTCGAATACGGCGAACCAGCGGCGAGCGGTGACACCTACGAATACGGAACCCGGCTCCATCCGGTTTCTGAGGTGGAGATTCTACATCACATCCCGACCCCACGGTGCGGCCATCGCCGAGTCTTGGGAGGGCGGGCGGCCGCATTCTGGCCCGCTGGCAAACGGCGTAGCCCGGCTTGCTGGGGATTGGGGCTTCGAGGCGGGCCGGCGGTGACGTGGCGCGGTGGTTCGTCCGTCGAAAACCGCTAGGATCCCTGGGCCTGCAGAGGTCAGCGGTCCTGGATGAGGAGAACATCGCATTGCGCTCTGCCCACGGAACCGCGTCCGGTGCTCGCATCTTTTGGGAGGATTTCAGGTGAAGCGTATCGAGTTGCGACTGTTGTTCGTCTTCATGCTCGGCCTCGGGAGCCCTGCGCTCGCCGCGGAAGATGCCCCGCTCAAAGCGGTGATCGCCGGCGATCATCGTACAGCCGACGAAAAGGCTCGCGACCAGTACCGGCATCCCTATGAGGCGCTCAGGTTCTTCGGTATCCGGAGCGACATGACGGTGTTGGAAATCTACCCCGGCGCCGGCTGGTACACGCAGATCCTGGCCCCGTATCTGAAAGACAAGGGAAAGCTAATCGTGGCCGTTTACGATCGGAATCCCAAGACCCAGAAAGAGTGGATGGTGGGGTACAACAAGAAATTCACGGATCAGTTCATCGGCAAATCCGATCTCTATGGGAGTCTGGAGGTCGTCGATCTGGTGCCGCCCGACCAGGTCGATCTGGCTCCCGCGGGAAGCGTCGACACGATTCTCGATTTCCGAAACGCCCACAACTGGATTGAGGCGGGAGGCGACCAAGTCGCGGCCGGCTGGTTCAAGGCACTCAAGAAAGGCGGTGTTCTCGGCATCATCGAACACCGAAGGGCTAAGGATAAAAAGAGCGACCCGGAAAGCGGCTATATCCATCAAAAGCGAATCGTGGATTTGATGGTCAAGAACGGCTTCAAGCTCGAAGCATCGTCGGAAATCAACAGCAATCCGAAGGACACCTCGGATCATCCGGAAGGGGTCTGGACGTTGCCCCCGGGCCTGGCCCTTGGTGAGGAAAAGAGCGCCGAATATGTCGCGATCGGTGAGAGCGACAGGATGACCCTGAAGTTCGTCAAGCCGTAACCGTTGTTCTACGGCAAATTCACGCTGTTCTACGGCAAATTCACGCCGTTTTACGGCAAATTCAGGGTTGTTTCACGGCTGCTTCGCAGTTCCTTCGAGGCTACTTCGCGGGCGATGTCAGCGTTGCTTCAGCGGTACTTGACGCCCGGTAGGATACAGAGCATTTCGAACAGCAGGTTCGCGCCGAGCAGAGCCGTGTTGCCCGACGGATCGTAGGGAGGAGAGACTTCCACGAGGTCGCATCCGCGGATGTCGAGGCCACGGCATCCGCGAATGATCTCGAGCGCCTGGGCGCTGCTCAACCCCGCGATTTCCGGGGTGCCGGTTCCGGGTGCAAAACTCGGATCGAGGCCGTCGATATCAATGGTCAGATAGACGGGGCCCGCGCCGAGTTGGGTACGGATTTCTTCCATCAACGGCGCGAGAGAGCGGTGCCAGCACTCCTCGGCCTGTACAACACGGAACCCCTGATCGCGGCACCAGTCGAAGTCCTCGGCCGTGTAGCCGCTTCCGCGCAGCCCGATCTGGGCGACGCGCGCTCCGTCGATCAGCCCTTCTTCCACCGCGCGACGAAAAGGCGTTCCGTGCGCAATTTTTTCGCCGAACATCTGGTCGTTGACGTCGGCGTGGGCGTCGACGTGAACCATGCCCATCGGGCCACCCTTGCGCGCGAGCGCGCGGAGGATTGGCAGCGCGATGGTGTGGTCACCGCCCAGCGTGAGCGGAATGCAATTGTGGCCGAGGATCTCGTCGTAGGCGTTCTCGATGATCTGCACGCTCGCTTCCAGATCGAACGTATTGATCGCGACGTCTCCAATATCCGCGACCATCAGCGAATCGAACGGTGCTGCGCGCGTCGCCATGTTGTAGGGGCGAAGCAGGCTCGACTCCGCGCGAATCTGGCGCGGTCCGAAACGCGTGCCGGGCCGGTTCGAAGTGCCGATATCGAACGGGACGCCCACGAAGCAGGCGTCGAGGCCCTTCGCGCTCGTAGCGCTCGGAAGCCGCATCATCGTCGCGGGCCCCGCGAAGCGGGGCATCTCGTTGCCTCCGAGCGGTTGGTTGTGCGAGGGGCTCACGCTCGCAACTGCTCGTTGGCGGGATCGTATGCGGGTTCGCTCTTCAGCACCGTGGCCCTGCGGCGGTCTTCGAGCACCTCGACCTCGAATTGGGTGCCGACCTTCGCGAACTCGGGCTCGACGTACGCGAACGCGAGGCTCTTCTGGGTTCGGTGGCCGAATCCGCCCGAAGTCGTCACACCGACGACCCTGCCGTTCGCATGAATCGGTTCGCCGCCCAGGCAGTCGGCGTCGCTCGCGTCGACTTCGAGGTAAACGAGTTGCAGCGCGACTCCGTTGTTCTTGATGCGCTCGAGCGCCTCCCGGCCGACGAAATCGCCCTTCTTCATGCTCACGAAACGCTCGAGATCGGCCTCGATCGGTGAAATCTCATTGGTGAGATCGGCGCCCATACCGCGATAGCACTTCTCCATGCGCAGGCTGTTGACCGCATAGACACCGAAGTCCACGATTTCGTACTCCGCGCCCGCTTCGCAGATTGCCGCGTAGAGTTCCGGCATTCGGTTCATTGGATGGTGGAGTTCCCATCCCAGCTCGCCGACGTAGTTGACGCGCAACGCGCGGCACGGAACACCGGCAATTTCTACCTGCTTTCCGGTCAGCCAGCGGAAGGATTCGTTCGAGAGGTCGGCATCGGTGATCTTGGCGAGTAGATCTCGCGCTCGCGGACCCGCGACGATGAGGTTCCCCCAGTCGTCCGTCACGTTCGAGATCTCGACCTTCTCGCCTTCGGCGACTGCGCGCGTAAGGGCATCGAAATCCTTCACCTCCCAGGCCGAGCCCGTGAGGATGTAAAAGCGGTTCTCTTCGATGCGGGTGATCGTGGCTTCGGTCTGGATGCGTCCGGTTTCGCTGAGGAGATGTGCGAGCTTGATGCCACCCATCTTCTTGGGCATGCGGTTGGCGAAGATTCGATTCAAGAATGCTTCAGAATCCGGACCGCTTACATCGAACTTGGAAAAGCTCGAAAGCTCAATCACACCAACGCGTTCGCTCACTCCGAGACATTCGGCGGCGACGACTTCGAACACGTTGTTGCGGCGGTAGGAGAGGTCTTCTTCGCGCCCGTCAAGGGAGAGCCACTTGGGGCGCTCCCAACCGAAGGCTTCGGTGTAGACGCAGCCCTTGTCGGCGAGCGTCTGGTAGATCGGCGTTACGCGGGACCTCCGACCCGCTTCGCGCTCTTCGCCCGGGATGTGAAGCGCGTACATCTGGGTGTAGGCATCGAACGCCTTGGCTCGGGTATAGGTCTCGTCGGCCCACTCGCCGAAGCGTCGGGGATCGAGGCTCGCCATGTTGACGTCTGCGTCGCCGTGAACGATCCACTGGGCGAGATATTTTCCGCAGCCCGCACCCTGAGCGATGCCGATCGACGCACCGCAGCAGAGCCAGAAATTGTGCAGACCGCCCGCGGGCCCGAGCAGAGGATTGTCGTCCGGCGTGTGCGCGATGGCGCCGTTGACGACCGATTTGATGCCCGCATCCGCCCAGATCGGCATCCGCTCCATGACTTTTTCGAAGTGCGGAAGAACCCGGTCGAAGTCGGCTCCGAATAGCTCGCTGTCGGATTCCCAAGTGGGCACGCCATCGTTCTTGCGCCAGGCCTGGGTGGCCGCTTTGGTTTCGTAGATTCCGATCAGCGCGGAATTCTGCTCCTGTCGGTAGTAGGCCGACGCTGAAGGGTCGCGCATGACCGGGATTTCCTCGTCCCGATCGATGAATTCCTGGATGGGTTCTGTGATGAAATATTGGTGTTCGGTATTGCAGAAGGGAACGTCTGAGCCGACCATCTGGGAGACCTTGCGCGCATAACATCCCGCCGCGTTGACGACATGTTCACAGACGATGTTTCCCTTATCGGTGACGACTTCCCATTCGCCGCTCGGGCGCAGGTTGATGTCCGTAACGCGGGTGTGTTTTACGATGGATGCGCCCAGGTTCGTCGCAGCCTTGGCCATCGCGTTGCAGGTGCCCGCTGGATCGACGTGGCCGTCATCCAGCGTCCAGGCCCCCGCGATGACTCCGGTCGTATCGACGAACGGATTGATGCGTCGGATCTCGTCCGGGCCGATCACCTCCAGCCGGTAGCCGATGTGTTTCGCGATATCGGAGACGTGCTTGAACCACTCGAGCTCGGCCTTCGTGGTGGCCAGGCGAATTCCACCGCAGCCGTGCCAGCTGATGTACTGACCGGTCATCTCTTCCAACTTCGGATAGAGGGTGTTGCTGTGGTGGTGGATCATCGCCAGTGTGTAATCGCCGATGAAGCTGGGGCACTGTCCCGCCGCGTGCCACGTCGATCCCGATGTCAACTCACCTTTCTCGACCAGCACGATGTCCTTCCAACCCTCTTCGGCCAGGTGATGGAGGAGACCGACGCCCATCATGCCTCCACCTACGACGACTACCCGAGCCTGCGAAATCATCACTACCCTCCTATCACTTACGTTGAGGCGCCAGCGCCCGGATCTTGCTCGCGTTGATCAACCGGGGTGCCGGATTACGTTTCCGTCGGGACGGAATTCGGTCCACGTGGCGTCGTGTGCCGTGGGATGATATTGGATTTTCTGATTTTCGCGCCATCTAGTTTTGCCATGGAGGGCGTCGCAGCGAACCGCCCGAAAGTCGGTCTAACCAGTTGATTTCAATGATAATTATGTCGCGCTCGCCGGGGCGCGGCAGAGCGGGCTGTGTGCGGCGGTGGCCCGTCCGATGGCGGGGCAGGGCGTTGCTTTAACTCGGCGTTTCCAGCCTCTCCGGCACGGCATCCGCCACTAGAACCACGAGTGGCAGCAGAACCTCGAATTTTGTGCCAGCACCCGGCTCGCTCTGCACCCGGATCGCCCCTCCGCTCTGTCGAACGATGCCAAATACCGTAGCCAAGCCGAGCCCCGTGCCTTTGCCCGCGCTCTTTCGCGTAAAGAAGGGTTCGAATATCTGCTCCTGGGTGGCGGGGTCCATTCCTTCCCCGGTGTCCGAGACGGAGAGGCAGACGTAACGGCCGGGTTCTCCATCGGAGAGGTGGATTAGATCCGATTCGGTGAGCTCCGTTTCACTGGTAGCGATCTCGAGGACACCCCGTCCGCGCATCGCGTCGCGGGCGTTCAGCGCGAGGTTGACGATCACCTGTTCGAGCTGGGTGGTGTCGGCATGGACCGCGCCGATGCCCGTGTCCAGCCGCACCCGAAAGTCGATCTGCTCGCCGATCAAACGCCTGAGCATGTTCTCGAGGCCCGACACGATCGCGTTCAGGTCGAGGATTTCGGGGTTCAACGCTTGCTTGCGGCCGAACGCCAGCAGCTGACCGGTCAGATTCGCAGCTCTTTGGGCGGCGCTTTGGATCTCCATCGCCGCTTCACGCGCCTCGCCATCGTCCTCGAGCTTGGAGAGCAGGATCTCCGAGTAGCCGAAGATCGCAGTCAAGATGTTGTTGAAGTCGTGAGCAACCCCTCCAGCAAGGCGCCCCACAGCCTCCATCTTCTGTGATTGGCGCAGCCTTTCCTCGCTCGATCGGAGCGCATTTCGGATCTTCCTTCGCTCGGTGATGATGCGTTCGAGGAAGAGGACCGAGAGGAAGGCGAGAAGGCTCACGGCGAGTCCGGGCAACTCGGTCGGTTGCGCGGTAACGGATATCTCCAGAGACGTGCTGGATCCGATGAGCGTCAGCATCTGGCGCAACGCCATCAGCGCCAGCATTGCCGAGAGAAACCCCATGCGCCAATCGCGTAGGTTGGCGAGGAGTCGAATCGACCACCCGAGCGCGATGACCCGGATCACGATCGAGACGAGTAGGATGAGGCTCAATTCCGCTTCTCCTCTGCCGCTCGAAGGCCTTTCACGAGCGACACGGACATGATGATTCCGACGAGGATCAGGGGCAGGGACACGACGACGGCGGCGGTTTGAAGAGAGCGCAGGCCGCCCAGCATGAGCAAAGTGATGGGGACGAGTCCCAGGCCTAACGCCCAGAACACGCGATTCCAACGCGCTGGATGCCGGTCGGCTGGGAGTCTTCGCGTCGCGCAAGACGCCAGCGTGTAGGAGGCCGAATCGTAGGTCGTCGCCATGAAGATCAGGCAGATCACGGCGAAGAACGGCAGCAGCCAACGCCCCGACGGTAGCGAGACCAGGACCTCTACGATTGCGGCGGGAGCGCCCCGGTCATTCAGAATATCCAGGATCGGGGCGAGATCGTTCAGCTGGACGTGCAACGCGTAATTGCCCAGCACCGCAATGAACAACACGCAGCCGAGGGAGCCATATCCGAGCATTCCGAAGATCATCTCGCGGATCGTCCGGCCGCGCGAGATCTTGCTCACGAAAATACCCATGAAGGGCCCAAGCGCGAGCCACCACGCCCAATAGAAGATCGTCCAGTTCTCTACGAAACCCGAGTCTGTCAAAGGGTCCGTCCAGGTAATCATTCGGACGAAGTTATGGACTGTAAAACCGATGGCATCGGTGCTGGCCTTGAGAAGGAATAGGGTTGGGCCTGTGACGAGAATGAACGCGAGAAAAATCAGCGCCAGTACCACGTTGAGGTTGCTGAGGCGTCGGATTCCTCGATCGAGGCCGACGTACACACTTGCCGCAAAAACGGCAGTGCCGAGCAGAACCGCGACCAAGGACATGTAGCTTTGCTCGGGTATATCTGCGAACCGGCTGATCGAGGTGGTGACCAGTGGCGCGCTGAGTCCCACTCCGGTAGCGGCTGCACCCACGAGTCCCACCATGAAGACCAGGTCCAAGGCGCGACCGAGGGCACCATCTGCATGAGCGCCGATCGCGGCGCGACACGCGGTACTGATTCGCAAGCTCGGTTGGTTTTGAACGTGATAGACGTGCGCCATGGCGACCGCCGGTAGGCAGTAGAACGCCCATCCGGCGATCCCCCAGTGGAAGATCGGGTAGCTCATCGCCCACTGGATGGCGGCTGCCGAACCAGGTGCTTCACCGAATGGCGGCGACTGGTAGTAGTAGGCCCATTCGATCGTGCCCCAATAGAGAATCGTCGAACCGATTCCACCGCAGAAGAGCATGGCGGCCCAGCTGAACGTCGAGTAATCGGGTTGGCAACCGTCGGGGCCGAGGCGAACTCGTCCGTGGCGTCCGAGCGCGAGCCAGAGCAGAAAAGCGACTGCAGCACTCCCGGCCCAAACGTAGAAAACGCCGAACTTCGTGGTAACGAAATCAAAAGCCGCGCTTACCCATCGGGCACCCGCCTCGGGAAACAAGATCAATGGAATGCAGACGCCTACGACGATGATTGCCGTGCTGATGAAGATGAACCAATCGATATTATGGTCCGGCTCTGACGGCTCAACACCATGGTTCTGCTCTGACGGCTCGATCCCGTGCATATGGCGTGATCATTCTCGCCGTCAGGCTCGAAGTGTCTCGGTGTGCCCGTCGATGCTCAACGCCTGCCCCGTGATGTGGGTGCCGGTTTCGGCGCAAAGAAAGCGCACCAGGTTGGCCATTTCTTCGGGTTGAATCAGGGTTTGCATGGAGTTTCCTGAAACGTAATTCGCCTGCACTTCATCCAGGCTCTTGCCCAGTGCTTCGGCGTCAGCTTTCATGACTCGACGAATTCGTTCGCCCTCCACCGATCCCGGGCAGATCGCGTTCACCCGGATGCCAAAGATACCCAGCTCCATCGCTAGCGTCTTGGTCAGCCCGATGACCGCCCACTTCGAGGCCACGTAGGGTGAGCGATTCGGGCACCCGCCGAGCCCTGCCGTCGAAGACATGTTGATGATGCACCCACTACCCGCTGACTTGAGGAGCGGAACGGCGTTGCGTGCGCAGAGGAACTGGCCATCTAGATTGACCGCGAGTGTTCTGCGCCACGCTTCTGGCGAAATGTCTTCCACCGGCCCGATGGGGCCTTCGGTTCCCGCGTTGTTAATGAGCACATCGAGTCCGCCAAGTTCCGATCGTACATCCTCGAATAGCCGGTCGACCGCTTCTGGGTCTGATACATCCGCAACCGTCCCGGTGATCGTTCCTCGATTTGCAGCCAGCATCTGCTCGAGTGCCCGCTCGTTTGTGTCGCAAATGTGCACACGGGATCCTTCCGCGCCGAATGTTCTTGCGAGACATTCTCCGATGCCGCCTGCTCCTGCAGTAATGAGGACGCGTTGCTTGCCCGTCATGAGTTTTCATCCATTCGAAAAAACACCGCCGTCGGAGCGGTCTTGGCGATCACGACGGTGAAACGATCGTTGGGCAACTCGTTCGCCCACCGATGCTGTCGGTAGGGCTTCGCAAAGTGGGCATTGATTTTCGAGCAATCGGGCACCGCATAGGGTTTCGTGGATGGCGAATACCTTACCGCATGCATCTGCCACGCCGGTCGATCGCTCGGCTCGCAATCGGGGGATGGACGGCCGGGCGCCGGAGCCACGCGCAGCTTCCCGCCAGGAGTCCGCAGCGGGTCGAGCGGAGCTCGGCAAACGCGTCGGAAACGCCACTCGGGTGGTTCCACGAGCCTCAGCGTAGAACCAGAAATCCTTTTGAATCTATATAGTTAGAATTTCGGCTCCCCCCGTTTCCCCGCAACCAGAAGATTCGACCCACAGCGGAATGCCACCGAAAACAGCGTCGCAGTGGTGTCGCTGACGGGGCTGGCCTAGGGCCGCTGGCGCGCCCAAAGCGGGCTTTAGAACGCGCTCTCGGACGCCGATGCGCGCTATGTGCCCGACTCTGTGTTTCACAGGATCCCGTCCACCTCAATTGGTGGTGGGCGATCGCTTCGCTCGCACCCGCGGTAGGTGTCGCGCGCGCGTTGACGCGTTCGGGAGCGGCGTGGAGCCGCCCCGTCCTGGTACTGCAAATCGCGGTCGCGATATCGATCGCCAGTCTGATCCTGCCCCTGCTGGCCGCCAATGGCATTGGCGCGTGGGCTGTTCTGCTCTGGATACCCTGGGTTGATCGTCGTGCCGGCCAGCGTTCTCCTTCTCGCTCTGGGTGCATCGAGTCGATTGCGCGATGTCAACAGACCGGCGATTCTGCTCGGATGCGCAGTGCCGGCAATTGCGCTCCTGGCGTTGATTTTGCCTGTGTGGGAAGGCTCACCGGCGATGGCGTGGGACGCATCACTGGCTCGGCGAAAGTGCTGAATTCGGTGTATTGGCTGCGTGGTTTTCAAAACTGCCGTTGATCTATGGCCTTCCTTGCATGTTGGCCTCCCTGCTCGTTTTCCTCGATGAATATGCGCGCCCGCCCAAATCGAACCTGCAGCGATGCTTCGTTCGCGGGCGTCGCCTGCGCCACGCCCGCTCTGACGACAATCGCGTGCGCGACCGTCGGTTGGCGCTACGGATTCGAACCGATTTTTCTGTCTTATCTGGTTCCATCGGCTGTATTTGGTTGGATATTGTATCCCGGTCGCATCGCTCACCTCACCGCGCGGATGGCTGCGATCGATGCGCTTGGTGAAGCTATCGTAATCGTCGATAGCACCAACAAGATCGTCGATGCCAACGGCCGCGCGATTGATTTGCTTCGGCCTCCATCGGGTGACCTCCGCGGCTGCTCCGCCGATGAGGCACTCGCCGCCATTCCCGAACTGCTCGACCTATTGGCAGATCCATCGAAAATCTGCGTCGAATTTTTCACCGGCAAGACAGCGGGGACAAGGCGCTGTTATGAGGCTCGCATACACGAACTGGACAGCGGCGAATCGGAAGGTTCTCGAGTCTTCGCGGTTCGCGACATTACGAGCAATCGCGTTGCAGAAGACAAGCTCTTCTATCAGGCTCACTTCGACAGCTTGACAGGCCTTCCCAACCGGAGGTTCTTCCTCGACAAGATATCATCGATGATCAATGAAGCGAAGCAAGAGGGTTATCAGGTCGCGCTGATGTACCTCGACTTCGATCGCTTCAAAGAGATCAACGATTCGTTGGGCCATTCAGCCGGCGACGAGCTTCTTCGAATCATGGCCCATCGCCTTCGCCAGCATTTGCGCAATACCGATACGCTTTCACGAACCCAATCACCTGAGCCACCCGAGGTGTCACGTCTGGGCGGGGACGAGTTTGCGATTTTGATGAGCCCGATTCTCGTCAATTGAAGACGTCGAGGAGGTCGCAAAGCGCATCCTCACTCTGGTTTCCGATCCGGTCACCATTGGCGGCCAGTGCGTGTGGAACGCATGTAGCATCGGAATAGCGATCTTCCCGAACGACGGCGAAGACATCTCCACCTTGGTGAAAAACGCTGACTCCGCGCTCTACTACGCAAAGAATGAAAGCCGCGGCGAATATCAATTCTATCGATCGGAGTTTCGGTTCCATAATTGTGCGCAAGGCATCACTCGAGAAGCAATTACGCGGAGCGATCGACGCCAAAGAACTGGTGCTCCACTATCAGCCGAAAGTCGATCTCGCAAAGGAAGAGATCGCAGGAGCCGAAGCGCTTTTACGCTGGGAGAACAGCGAGCTTGGCATCGTGCCGCCAAAGGAGTTCATACCCGTCGCCGAGGATTGCGGGCTCATCGCTTTCGATCGGCGCCTGGGTGATCGAGACCGCCTGCGCTCAGATCAAGAAGTGGCGGGAATGCGGGGTTCGAGTCGATCCCGATTTCCGTCAATGTTTCGTGTTTTCAATTCACGCGGATGGATTTGCGCCAGGTCGTGACGGATGCGCTCGACAGGTACGATGTGCCTCCCGATCTACTGGAACTCGAACTGACCGAAAGTGCATTGCTGGAGGATAATGACCAGACCGCCTCTTGCCTTCGCGATCTCCGCGCGATCGGTGTCAAGATCTCACTCGACGATTTTGGCACTGGGTTACTCGGCGCTCAGCTATCTGAGCCGCGTTCCTCTCGACGTACTGAAAATGGACCGCGCATTCATACGCGATGTCCACACGGATCCCTCGGCTTTGGGGGTCGCATCAGCGGTGGTGGCGATGGCACATAGGCTGGGCTTGCGCGTGGTCGCGGAAGGCGTCGATTGCGCGGAGCAGATCGAACCGCTTCGAAGAATGGGCTGCGACATGATACAAGGGTTCATCTTCAGTGCCGCGCTGGGCGTCGAGGAATTCGCTAAATATCTCACGCGAGAAGGGCGCCGGATGCCCCTTCAAGTGGTCGAAGCGCCCGCATCGCCGACCTCCGATTTGGTGGGCGGCGAGATACCGACCGCGGGATGTGGCGTGACGGTCGCCCCCGGAGAGACGATCGCCTCCGGAGGAACGATTTCCTCAGGAGAGACCGCTGCTCTGGGAGAGACCGCTGCGCCCGCAGAAACGGTCGCCGCGGGAGAGAAGCAGGGAGACTGCCCGAGCCGCTATGCGCTCATCGTAGACGACGATCGAATGCATATTGGTCGTACTGCGATGAGAATGAACCAGATGGGTATTCTCTCGTACTACGCGCGAGGGCCCGATGAGGGCATCCTCTTCGCGCTTCAAGAGCCCGGTCGAATCCGTGCTCTCTTGGTCTCTTCGGAAACGGATGCACGCGACGTTGAGCGGGTTGCGCAGCAGGTTGCGGCTCAATCGCAGGGAGATCGACCTTCGATCGTGGTGGTCGGCGAGAAGTTCGACTCGGCTGCAATCACCGATCTTCAGCGCAAGGGTCCGGTCTGGTCGCTTCGAATTCCGTTTGACGATGCAGAACTCAACTTCGTGGCCGACGCAGCGCTCTCCCATGGGAGCGACCAGGGCTTTCCCGAGCGCAATCGTGTACCGGTACAATTGACTGTGTGGTTGCGTATTGGACTGAAAACCGGTCATGGAGTGATCACCGCGCTCTCTCCACGGGGCGCATTCATCGAGATGAATGACCCGCTCCCCGTTGGCACCGCATTTCAACTCGAATTTTCGCTGTCAGAGTGGCCAGTTTCCATCAAAGCACGCGTGGTTTATCTGGTGGGTAACGATGCTGACGGCTCGGGGCGCCCCAAGGGTGTGGGCGTCATATTCCTGGATCGCGATCGCGAGACCGGAGATCGGATTTTCGAAGAGGTGGAGAAGCGTTCCGCTCGCTATACACCCTGACGGGGCAGCGGTCTGCGTTTTCTCCGCGGCGGCCGGTGCATCCTCGATCGGCTAAACGCCAATGCCGTGAGGCCAAAGGCCAACAGGGCCCTCGTGGAGGGTTCAGGTACCAAAATCAGGCCGGCCGTATCAAAGAGCGGATCGAATAAGGTGCTGGCGTCATAGAAGGCGCCGGTAAAATCCGTTTCGCTGTCGTAATTGATCCCGGTAAGATCGGTCCCCAGCAAATACGCTCCAGCGAGATCCGCACCCTTGAGATTGCTTCCCGAAATGTCAGAACCCGAGAGGTCCGCGCCGATGAGGATTGCTCCCATCAGATTGGCGTCTGTCATCACCGCGTCGGTGAAGTTGGCGCCTGAGAGATTTGCATCGGTGAGAACGACTTCGGTGAGGGTTGCGCCTGTGAAAACCGCATTGAGCGCAGTCGCGTCACGCATGTTTGCGCCCAGTGAGATCGGCTCCATCAAAGATTGCATCGGTGAGTGTTGCTTCCCTCATGATCGCATAGAGGAGGATCGCATTCGTCAGATCGGCTCGTGTGAGGTCAGCGTTGAATAGAACCGCATTGAGTAGGAACGCCGAGACCATCATTGCGTCTCGCAGTGTCGTGTTTCTTAAATTAATGCCTTCGAGGTTTGCGTCAGTGAGAATGATGTCATCGAGGTCTTCGCCTTTATGATTCTCGAAAGAATGGTTTTCGCCCTGATGGTCTCCGTGATCGAGAACTCCGGCAGGTGAAGGTGGAACGAAGACGAGCTGGAGAGCCAGATAGAGGCTAATAACGATAGTTGGCGAAAATTACGCTGCACCGGTTTTCACTCTTGAATCGCGAAAGATGTGTACATGGCTCGAAGCCACCGCTAGGCGCTTAGTTCTTCTTTTCGGAGTCCAGGGGGGGGGCTTGAGAGCCTGTTTGGGCCATTTGAGAAAAGAGCGCTGCAATCACTTCGGCATCCGGCAACTCGTGTGCAACTGAGCGGTGCGACAGCTCTCATTCCGGTCGACTGTGTTCCGGCGCCCGGGGCTGGCTGGGTTCGAAGCAGCCCGCGAGAAATCGCAGAAGGGCGATGGGCCGATGGTATTTGCCCCGAGCGCTGTTGAGCCCTGTCCGTTTTGGGTAATATCGCCGCCGTGATCGGATCGAAGATTCGAAGCGCGCTGGGATTCGTGGCGGGAGCGATACTCGGGGTTTTGCTGTTTTCCCCGGGCGAGTCGTACCCGCAAGGCCAGGCGCTCCAACCGCGATTGGAGGGGCGGGCCCTCATCGAGACACTCCGGGAAGGCGGCCTCGTTATCTTGCTTCGCCACATGTCGACAGACAGCTTTGTACCCGGAGAGGGAGCCCACGACGATCAGGATTGCGCGAGCCAGCGAAATCTCGACGAACGGGGAAGGCGAGAAGCCAAGGGCATCGGTGCGGCCTTCAAGAGCCTGGGGGTTCCGGTCGGGGAGGTGTTGACGAGTCCTTATTGCCGGTGCGTCGATACCGGGAAACTTGCTTTTGGCAAAGGGACAACATCAGAGGATCTCGCAGTCTTTTGACGAACTTTCCGGCGCGGAAAAAGAAGCGAGGGGAAAGCTGATCCGAAGGTTGCTGAATACGGCGCCGGCCGAGGGGCGTAACACCATCATGATTACGCACACGGGTACGCTTCTTTACACCTTCGGGCTACAAACCCAGCCTGAGGGTATCGCGCACATATTTCGACCCGCGGAGTTCGGGAACGCCATTTATTTGGGCCTCGTGACTCCCGAGCAGTGGTCAGCGCTCGCAAGCGCCATGGGCGCGGGTTCCTAAGCAGATTCGAATTGCCTCCCATCAGCTTCGCAGGCAGAGTTTTGAGATCTTTCTTTCCATGAAATTCAGGTTTTGCGGTGTGGTCGCTCTGGGCCTTGCGCTTAACGTTATTGCGGCGAGTGGAGCGGTAGGGCTCGTCATCGAGCATGAAGAGGAAACACTCAATCATCAAGCGCCCGCTGACGACCCAGGGCTGGGCCAATGTCGGTGTGTGCAATCGTTGGACTGCGGTCTATCTGGGGCGTGGGTGGGTACTCACCGCTGCTCACGTAGGAGTTTCGAATATCACACTCGAAGGAACGAAGTACGCGGCCGATATCAAGTCGCAAAAGAGGGTGCTCAACCCTGATGAGACCGAAACGGATCTGATGTTATTTCGGATCGATCCGGTGCCAGATCTGCCTCCGGTGGAATTATCCGCCGAGACGCCGATCATCGGAAGTGAAATCATCCTGGTTGGAAGCGGGCTGGGCCGCGGGCGAAAAGACGACCGGACAAGGCCGTGTCGGCTTCTTGTGGCAAAAGCCTCTAGTCAAGCGTTGGGGTACGAGTATGGTGTATGAGCATCTGCACGATCGATCGGTCGGGAACACGGACGTATTCTCGACCCGCTTCTCCATTGCAAATACCGCACACGAGGCTCAGGCCGCGCACGGTGATTCGGGTGGCGCGGCGTTCGCTTACCTCGACGGCCGATGGCAGCTTGCCGGAATCATGCTGGCCGTGGACAACCACGACGGTCAACCAGATCGTTCAGCCGTGTATGGAAACCGAACGATGATTGCGGACCTCTCTCGCTACAGCAGATTCATTCAGAGCGTTACCGGCGTCCTGTCGAATTGACGGGGTGCGGTCTGCTGCCCGCTAACGGCCCACCGATCGGGCCCGGCCACCCGTCATCCTGCGACGCCATCCGGAATGGCGAGGTCTTCCCAGGTGGATTCGTTCACCCGGCCAGATCTTCTCAAGCGGTTCCGTTTGCCTGGTGGAGGTGTACGTCGCGCTGCGGATAGGGAATCGAACATCCAGCCTGCTCGAGCTCTTCCTTGAATCTCCGGATCAGATCGTATCGGAGGCTCCAGTAATCTTCCTTCTGGCACCACGGTCGAACCACCAGGTTCACAGAGGAATCGGAAAGTTCAGCCACGGCGACCGTGGGTTCGGGGTCCGATAGGACGCGTGAGTCCTTGCCGAGTACGGCATTCACCACTGCAATCGCATTCGCAATGTCGTCATCATAAGAAATGCCGAGAACGATGTCGTTTCGACGCGTGTCGTTCGTGGAAAAGTTCTTGATCGTCGCTCCGAAGATGCCGGAGTTGGGTACGATGATCCTGACGTTATCAGGTGTATTGAGAGTGGTCGAAAACACGCCGATTTCGCTGACGGTTCCCCCGACTCCGGCCGCTTCGATGTAATCACCAACGTGGAACGGCCGAAACAACAAAAGCATTACGCCCGAAGAAAAATTTGCCAGCGTTCCCTGAAGAGCGAGGCCGATCGCCAATCCTGCTGTCCCGAGCACCGCTACGAGTGACGTGGTCTCGAGCCCGAATAGACCGAGTACCGCAATGACGACCGCGGCGAGGAGAATGAAGTAGACGAGGTTGGAGAGGAAGGGGACGAGGGATGCATCCACCCCTCGACTTTCCAGGCCTCGTCGTACGGCCTTGCGCGCGACTCCAGACGCGATACGGCCGAGAATGAGAACCGCGAGCGCTCCGGTCACTTGCAACCCCCAGGTCGACACCAATGTGACGGCGTTTTGAACAACTTGATCGGCGGTTGAATCCATGAATCCTCCGGAACGACCGTATTTCAGGTCAGGACGGTGTGATCGAATCGACTTCGGCTTTCAGCCTGTGTGAGTCGAGTTTTTCAGCCTCGCTGGCGGCGAGCTTTCTCCACTCGAGCGCCTTCTCGTGGTCTCCTGATTGGTCGCGTTCCATCAGGAATCTCGCGTAATCGCACTGAACGCGAGCTGTCCAGAGTCTTGCACCCAGCGTTTGGCAGGAATGGATTGCGGCTTCAAAATGATCGACTGCTTCGCGGTCGCGGCCCGCTGTCGCTGCGAGGAGTGCGAGGTATCGGGAGACCGGGCCGTAAAACCCGACCCAACTGAACGCGGCGAAGAGGCCATCATGAGGCCGCAACTGGCGGTAGAGTACGGCTGCGCGTTTGGAGTCCCGCAAACGCACGCACGTTTCCGCAAGGTGATAAAGGCTCACCGACCAGGCGAAGTCCCGGCTAACCGCTGAAAAATCCCGATCGGCAAGTGAGTCAAATAGATTCTTCGCTTCCTCTTCTTTGCCAATCTCGCCACAGAGGTTTGCGAGAGCACAAAACCACATACTCCCCGGGACGAAGGGTTTCGGCGAGGTGTCTGACTTCATCTTCCAACCTCTCGAGCTTCTGCTGCTCGTAGAAGACACCATAGCGATGGAGCGTGCGCGTCAGCTGGTAGGAGAGGTCCCCGCCCAGCGCACCGAGGTCCAGTGCTTCTCTGCCGACTGCTGCTGCTTCCGTCACCCGACCTTCGATGAGGAGACGGGTCGCACTGATGATTCTCACGAACTCCCGTTCAGGGGGCTGCCGTAATTCCTCCGCAACCCGCGTAAGCTCGGACAGGTCGCGGTTTATTCCCTGAGTATCTCCGCGCACCAACAATTCTTCGCTGCGGTAAATCAGAGCCAGGAAGATGAGGTTGAGATCGCCTGATTCGTAGGCGAGGCGAGCGATCTCGTTTTCGAGATCGAGTTCGCGATCTGCGAATTGCGGGCGGGAATAGACATAGGTTTTCGCGATCAGTGCTTCCGCGAGTGCTGAAGGATCGCCGCTATGGCGAGCGATGCCGACCGCCTCTTCGGCCAATGCGATGCCGAGTTCGGACTCGTCACTCCAGTAGGTTGCGATCGCGAGTTGGCCGAGCAGCCGCGCACGGGTCAGGCTCTGGGGTTCTGTGTGGAAACGAAGCGCATCTTCGAGTAGCGAGACTTCGACCGTGTCGACGCTGCCAGACAGAAGGTCAAAGGGCGTCTGCACGCCCAACGCGGCGCGTCCGAGGACTTCGCCCAACTCGAAGCGGCGCGCGAGTTCTGCGGCTCGCGTGCAGGCCTCGCGGGCGCGGGGCAGGTTTCCCGCTCGCCGCTCGGACTCTGCGGTAGCTAACAGGAGCTGGCAACGTTCGTCTGCGGTCCGAGCTTCGCGCTGTTCGAGCATCTCCAGCGCATCCCGAAAATGGGTCGAAGCCTCCTCCCATGCGAGCTGCTCGGCCGCACGCTCGCCCGCTAGTTTCGCATAAGAGATGGCCTTTTCGAACTCTTCCGGGCTCGCGCCCTCGCTGTAGTGGAATGCGATCTCCGCGAGATTCGCGGTTGGGCTCATCCCCTTCATCTGCTCCAGGACAGCGGCCACGCGGCGATGGATCCGCGCTCTCTCGAAGGGTTCGGTTTCTTCGTAAAGCGCCTCGCTGACGAGCGCGTGGGTAAAGCGGTAACGCCCCAATGCCTCGGGCACTTCGGTTACGATGCTCGAGCGGAGTGCCTCCGCGAGGGGTTTGAGTCGCAACTCTTCTTCGAGTGCCTGAACCAGTACCTCCCGCGAAAATTCATGGCCGATTACGGCTGCGACCGCAAGCACCTGGTGAGCCGGCGGCGGTAACATCGCCAAGCGGCGCTGAACGACGGCTGTTACGCCCTGAGGCAGGGAGAAGGTGCCTGTGTTGTTTACGCCGGTCTTGAATGCGCCGGGTTGGCTCTTGATGAGCTGGGCGATTTCGGCCACCAAAAAAGGATTGCCGTCCGTCTTTTCGTTTACCGCCGAGGTGAGTTCTTCCGATGGCTCACCGCCGCCATTCATCCGGAGTATCTGGGCAATTTCCGGCGATGAAAGTCCTTTGAGGCTGAGTTGCTCGAATAATGAACGGCGCGCCAGAACGCCGAGCGTCTCCGAGAGCGGGTGTTCGACTTCATCCTCCCGGTATGCGCCGACGAGAAGGATTGGAGCGTCGGCCAATTCGTGCGCGAGAAATTCGATTAGACGTAGGGAGGGGGCATCAGCCCACTGAAGGTCGTCTAGAACCAGAATCTGGGTGCCATCGCTGCTGGCCACGCGGCGAAGAAAGCAGGTGATGCTGTCGAAGAGGCGGAATCGCTCTTGGCTGGATTGTACCGCTGGTGATTCGGGAAGCTCCCGAAGCGTATCGCGCAAGCCCGGAATCACTCGCGCGATATCCGCTGCGCCGGAACCCATTTGTTCGCGGAGTTCTTCGGGACTTCGGGTCGCGATCAGTGCGCGCAGGAATTGCACCCAGGGCCAATACGGTTGGGCCCCTTCTCCTTCCCAGCACCATCCCGAGTAGACCGGGAGGTGAGTCGCCGCCGCCCGCCGGGCGAACTCCTCGAGCAGGCGGGTCTTGCCTCCACCCGCTTCGCTAGAGACGAACACGATGCGCCCGAGACCCTGATTGGCGTCATCCAGCGCCTCTCCTAGACGCTGTAATTCGCGCTGGCGACCCACGAACGCGGGCCCTTGCCGGGCTGGCCGGACTTCCTCGGTCGCGCGTGCCGGAGCGGGGTGCTGTGAGTCGCTCGAATCGACCGTGGCCACGAACCGGAAACCGCGACGCCGCACGGTCTGGATGACGCTCTGTTGTTCGCCATCGTCACCGACCGCTTGGCGCGCTGCATGGATTGCGCGACTCAAAACGTCGTCCGTCGCTGCGACCCCTGGCCAGAGCGCTTCCAGGATCTCTTCTTTGGGTACGACACGGTCGCGTCGAGCGATCAGGTAGAGCAGCAGGTCGAGCACCTTGGGTTGGATGTCGAGGTCCGACCCGTTGCGGTGCAGTGCGTAGAGCCCCGGATCGAGTTCAAAAGCACCGAACCGGTACACGGTACCTGTGGGTTCGGAAATCGGGCTTTCGAGCGTGGTCACACCAAACTCCGCAGTGCTTTCACATCCGTGGTCCGTTGCACCCGTCGACATCGCTGATTGAACTTCAGCAAGCTGGATAATTTCAGCAGATCAGGTTCCGATCAGGAAATGGTCAGCGAGCGATCAAGCAACGACGCCCGGTTCAGTTTACGGTTTACGTCAAGATGCGGGGTCGCGAGAGTTCGCCGATCTAGAGCGGCAAGCCGGCATTCGATGGATTCAGTAGCAGATCCGCTCGACTTCGACGTTCTCCCTTGGCACCTCATCCCGTGAGATTTGTTCCCGGGATCCGGGGGTGGTGGGGGAAATTCCCCACCTCGACCGGACGCCACCGCCGGATCCCCAAATATCCCTCCTCGATCATCCCACACAACAGCGCCTACGGGAAGGTTAGATCCCCACTCCCCCGCGGGGCGAGAGCTGCGCTGTGATGACCGCTGAGGTTATCCAAGGCCGCGCGTTGCCCGCCTAGCGGGTGCTGGGGGTGCGGTCCATTCGAGGGTCGCCGGCCCTCACAGGCCGCAGTTTCGATTGGTTTGCGCGATCGGGGGGCTCCGATTGGAGGCTAAGCCCGGTCTCGAGCGCTTTGTGGTTCTTGCCGCAAATTGGATCGATCTTCTCGACCGGACGAGCGAGCGTCCGCGCTCGCGCGTCGCAGCGAGGTTGCCGGAGGGCAGGGCTTTCCCAGCGAGGGGCGCGGGCTGTCCTGACGGACGGGAACGGGCGCTCCCAATACGGCCGCGCCGGCCTCGGCTCCCGATTCCCACGGGATGGTCCATTAAACAATTTATTTGATTGTTTTAATAGAGTTCAATCAGATTACTCACTATATTTATTATTTTCTTCTCAATCTATTCGATGAAACCGCGGCGGATTTCGGTATGCCTCTCTCTCGATGGATCCTTGCTCTGTCGGTTTGACACCCCGCAGCGGGGCTTTGTCGGCGTTTCTTTACTCGCGCAAGATGCGCGGGCCCTAGAGAAAACGGCCGTGGGTCGAAATTACCTCTTGTAATCGTATGTCTCGGGAGGCTTATACCCGGAGATGAGGGATGTCGGGTGGGGGCGCTCTGGCTCGTCTCCCACCGGGGAGGGGGTACCCGCTGCGCGGAGACCAGGAGAAAAGCCGATCGGAGCTCATCGACGAACTCGGCAAACTTCGAGAGCAGGGTCGCCGAGCAGGCCGCTGAACTTCGCAATACCGAGGTCCGCTTCGGTGCGCTCACCCGGAATTCGTCGGATCTAATCCTCGAATTCGACGACCGGGGGCGTCTGCTCTCTCTGAGCCCCAGTTGTTTCGCGCTCGGCTCCCGCCCCCTCCACGAAGTTCTCGGAAACACCCTGGACGAGAGCGGAATCCTCGAATCGGTCCATCCTGATGATCGGCGGCCAATTTTCGAGAGCTTTCGCGAAGGCGTTGCGTCGCAACGCGAGGTGACGAGTCGCTTTCGGTTTCGCATGCCCGACGACTCGTGGCATTGGTTTGAGGGCGTGTCGACGCCTAGCAAACAGGCCGATGGTTCCCTGCGCGTCATTTCGGTCTGTCACGATGTGATGGATGTCGTACGAGCGCGTCGAAGCCAACAGGAGAGCGAGGACCTCTATCGAATCGTAACCGATGTCAGCCGCGACATGATCATCGAGTTCGATTCTGTGGGAAAGCTGGTTTTTGCAAGCTCGTCGTATGAGGCCTTGACCGGGCACGTCGAGAAAGATTGGATCGGAAGAGAATACTTATCGTTCTATGAGATGATCCATCCGGACGATCGCGAAAGAACCTTGGCGCACTTCGAAAATCAAGGCGGTAAACCCGGTGACACGGTTCACTATCCCCCCTACCGCTTTCAACACAAGGACGGGTCGTGGGTCTGGTTTTCGACAATTGGTACCTGGTTCCAGACGGCCAGCGGTGAGCTCAGAATGCTCGAGGTGTCACGGGACATTACCCGAGAGGTGCAGCGGGAAGAAGAGCGGCTCGAATTCGCGCGGCAGATGCAGGAGGCTCAGAGACTCGAGAGCCTCGGGGTGATGGCGGGAGGCATCACGCACGACTTCAATAATTTGCTGACGCCGATTCTGGGCGGCGCCGAACTCGCGCTACTCGATCTATCCAATGATTCACCGATCCGGCCGCGGATCGAACAGATCCGTCGCGCCGCGCAGAGAGCCGCCGCACTCACCAAACAGTTGCTCGCCTATTCGGGGCAGGGGCCGGTGTTGGTCGAGCCTCTTTCGGCTTCTCGATTCGTCGAAGAGATGGGCCAGCTGCTCGAGGGCACCGTCTCGGGCAAGGCGGCGTTGATCTACGACCTCGCGGACGATTTGCCCCCTGTGGAGGCGGATATCGCGCAGCTTTCCCAGGTGGTGATGAATCTGATCACCAATGCGGCGGAGGCGGTTCGCGAGGGAGCGGGGCGCATTACGCTCCGGACCGGCATCGTCGAAGCGGAAAAGGTGGAGCGCAGATACGTCGTTGGTAATTCCGAGTCGATGGCAGGGAGCTACGTCTTTTTCGAAGTCGTCGATGACGGTTGTGGGATGGAGGTCGAGACGCAGTCGAAGATTTTCGACCCGTTCTTCACGACCAAATTCACGGGCCGGGGTCTCGGCCTCGCTGCTGTCCTCGGTATCGTGCGGAGCCATGACGGCTTTATCGAAATCGACAGCGAAGTCGGGCGCGGAACGCGATTTCGCGTGCTCTTCCCCGCTGCAGAGCGGGCGGCGGTTGTCGTTGGTACGTGGGTGTCACCAATCGAAGACTGGCGTAGCAGTGGAACGGTGCTGGTCGTGGACGACGATGATGGCGTGCGAGAACTGTTGGACGCCTTGCTTTGTCGGGTTGGGCTCAACGTGCTGCTGGCGCGCGATGGTCGCGAGGGGGTGGACCTCTTCCGGCGCCACTCGGACGAAATTCGCGCCGTGGTGCTGGATCGAACCATGCCTGATATCGGAGGCGAGGACGCTTTCGACGAGATGCGCCGGATCCGACCCGACGTGCCCATCATGCTGATCAGCGGCTACTCCGAGGAGCGCGCTGCCTGGCATTTCATCGACAAGGGACTCGATGGGTTCTTGCACAAACCGTTTGAGCCCAGGGCCCTGCTCGAGAGGGTTCGGCGGATCATTGACGGGCAGACGTCGCTCGGCCACCTAGGGTTATCTCCCACACTCGATTCGGGCGACCAAGGCTTCGATTAGAAGACACCTTTCAATTCAAATCAGCAGTGCTAACACCCACCGCCAAACCGCCTGACGCAAAAGCGAGAGCGCCTTTGCGGCGAGCGGGAGGTGGAGCGGGCATGGCGCTGAAGGAAGGCATCAGGGCCTTTCTGCGATTCGACTCTCCGTCGAGGGGGCAGCTGCTCCAGTCCGGTATCGTCCAAGAAATCCGGGAGGGCGGATTGACGTTCGCCTTCGAGACTCGCTATCTCGCCGTCGAAACCGGCGAGCAAAAGCTGGTCTATTAAAACAAGGCTACGGATTTCATCCAGCAGACGGTTCTGGTAGAGGCGCAATCAAGTGGTGGGCCGCCCTTCTTGCTCAGTGTGAAGCCCATTGGCGACGCCGTTTCTGCGGGAACTCGCGAAGAAGATCGCGTGTCGACCAGCGATGCCGATTTGACGGTGGCGCTCGAAGACGAGGGCGGCTGTCTCATCCAGGATGTGAGCCTGTCGGGCCTCGCCGTGGTTTTCCAACCGGACCTACCCCATCGGGCGGTGCCCTGGAAGTCGCGATTCGCTACGGGGATGAAGAATATGTCGGTCAGGTGGAGGTTCAATGTGTCCACCCGCTCGAAGGTGGGAAACCCGCTACGGATTGCTCGGCGTTTTCGACACCGAGGCAGGAAGAAACCTCCAAAACGGCTTGACGCGAATGGCCCTCGGGATTCAACAGCAGCACCTGAAGCGCATCTTGGGTTCGAGCTGAATTCGGCACCTGGGCCGCGTCCAAGCCGAGTGGGGCCGGTGGCGGCACCACGGGAGCGATTTTTACGCAGCCGCCGAGCGCCCTCTTCGCCGATGCGGGCTAGAGTCGGTCCATGTCGGATTTTTTCGAACGCCCGCGGCCGCCGACCAGACCCTGATCGGACGAATGATCCGAGCCGCTCGGCTCGGTCTACGTCTCTATGCGGAGGTCGAAGCGGACGTGGCCCCTCTACCGGGCAGGGCGGGCCAGGGTTGTCTTGCTCGCCGCTTTCGCGGGGGGCATCAATTTTCCCGGCGCGCCGTTTGCGATCCTCTTCGGGGGGCTGCTGGCTGCACTCGCCGGATGGTTGCTCTTCGCCTACGTGATCTACCTGATCGGCGCGAAATTGCTGCCCGAGCCCGGGACGAAGGCGGATTTCGGTGCGCTGCTGCGAGCCATGGGATTCGCGAATGCACCCGGGTGTCGTGAAACTGCTGGGGATCGTTCCCGAGTTGCGCATGTTTGGTCTTTTTCGTGGCGATGGTGTGGGTACTTGTGGCCACGGTTACGGCGGTCCGGCACGCGCTTTCCTACAAGAGTTCCTGGCGCGCGATCGGGGTCTGCGCGATTCCGCTACTCGCCAGTCAGCTGCTGATCTTCGCCGTGGCATCCTCGATCACCGGGTCGCCCGAGACCCACGAGGGAATGCGCGAGCCCCCGGTCGTTCTGCCGTGATCTTCCGCGTCATGGCTTGAATTCCCGCGTTCTGTTTTGGCTGCCCGCGTTCCGTTTTGAACCTCCGCGTTCCGTTCTGAACTCCCGCTTTCTGTTCTGAATCCCCGCGCTTTGTTTCGAATCTCCGCTGCTTTGTTCCGAATCCCCGGTCTGGCCAGTGCGCTGTGGCTCGCGCGGCCGTCTCGCTAGGAAAACTCGAGGTCGGCGAACACGGGCGCGTGATCCGATGGCGTCAGGCCGTCCTTTTTCTTTCGAAAATCCCGGTCGATCGCGACGGCCTTGACGCGGGCCAGGGCAGGGGGGTTCGCGAGCAGGAAATCGATCCGGAGGCCGAGTTTTCGGTGGAACGCGCCACCCCGGTAGTCCCACCAGGAGAATGCGACCTCAGCGGGATAGAGGGCGCGGAAGACGTCGGAGAATCCACGTTCCAAAAGGTTCTGGAAACGCTTTCGCTCCTCCTCGGTGTGGAAGATCTGGCCCCGCAATCGCTCTTCGTCGTGGCTGTCGATTGCAGCCGGACAGACGTTGAAATCGCCGCACAAGATGATCGGTTGCTCGCGATCCGCTGTCTGTTCGAAGTGACGCGCCAGATCGTCGAACCAGGCGAGCTTCTTCGGAAAGTCCTCGTGGTCGAGACTCTTGCCGTTTGGGCAGTAGACGGTCGTGAAGCTGAGGTCACCAATTTCGGCACTGAGCAGTCGCGCGCCAGATTCGGCCTGGCCCGGCAACCCGCGCTGGGTCACACGGGCCGGCTCTCGGCTGAGGATTGCGACGCCATTCCAGGCCTTCTGGCCGTGGCTCACGACGTGGTATCCGAGTGCCTCGAAGGGCTCGCGTGGAAATTGCTCGTCGGTGAGTTTGAGTTCCTGCAGGCCGACGATGTCTGGCTGGCACTCCCTCAGCCAGTGCATTGCGAACTCGAGTCGGGCGCGAAGCCCGTTGATGTTCCAGGTCGCTATCCGCATCGACTCCCTGCCGCCATTGCGCCCGTTCTAGCATAGGCGTCGAGCCGGGCGCGCTCAGACTCATTTTAGATAGGTACCAAAGCTTGTTTCTACAGGTAGTTGCGCACTTCTTTCGAGAAGTTACGCGAAGAACGGAAGCAGCGTGGGCGCGAGCTGCGACACCGTTCTAGACTTGTCGGTCGGCAGCTCACTGGAGGCCCCCATGGTGGATGAAATCAGGCTCGTCGCGGACGAGTTGACGGTACAGCGAGAGAACAGCGACCCCCTCACGGAGGCCAGGAAGGAGATCCTTCCCTACCAGCGACGTGTCGCCGACGCGCTGGGCGCGCTGCGGGCGATCATCACCGACGATACGCCCACTGGCCAGCTCACCAGCGACCTGCGCGTGATCCACGGCCTCGTCGCCGCGCTGATTGGTAGCGAGCGCGCCACCCAGTTGATTCAGACACTGCCGTCTATTCGCCACCTGGTCGCCACGGATCTCGAAGCCGCGTATCAGGGGGATCCGTCCTCGTCGAGCTACGGCGAGATCATTGCCGCCTACCCGAGCATCGTCGCGGTTTCGGCCTATCGGCTGGCGCATTGCTTCTACGAAATTGGTGAGAAGATCGTCGCGCGCATCATGTCGCGGGACGCCCACAGCCAAACCGGTATCGACATTCACCCGGGAGCCCAGATCGGCGATCACTTCTTCATCGATCACGGTACCGGCGTCGTGATCGGGGAGACCTGCCACCTCGGCAACCGGGTCAAGCTCTACCACGGCGTGACGCTCGGCGCGTTTTCGAACCGTGCGGGGCGCGGCGACGAGGGCACGAAGCGCCATCCGACCCTCGGGAACGACGTCACCATCTACCCGAACGCCGCCATCCTCGGCGGCGATACGGTGATCGGCGAAGGGTCGGTGATCGGCGGCAACGTCTGGCTAACGCAATCGGTTCCGCCCTACACGCGCGTCTCGATCGACGCCCCGAGCCTGCAGCTCCATCAAAAGCCCCCCGCGCAGTTCGGGGAAGGGATCTAGGAGAAAAAACCGAGAATCGGTTTTTTGCGACGCTGCAAAGCGAATCCGAAGGATTCGCCGCTAGATCGCGCTCAGCCTGAACGCCGTCATTCTCGGCGGCAACAATTCGCGGGTCACGATCGCCATCATCTTCGTCGCCCGGTGAAGCCGTCCATGCTTCGGGTCACGCCGAGTGCGCGCACGATCCAGTCGAAGATCGGCACCGGAAACATGCGCCCGAGATACACCAGGGCGACCGCTCGTGGCATCAAAAGGCGGCGTCGACCACGCCGGATCGCCCGGACGATTTGTCGGGTCGCGTAGTCGGGCGTGAGGATTGGAAACAGCGGCGTTGCCGTGCCCGCGCCGTCGAACATGCCCGTCGAAATGAAGTAGGCACAAACGACAGTCGTTCGAATCCCCCGGTGGCCCAGGTGGCGCAGCTCCGAGCGCAGCGCGTCATCGAATCCGATAGCTGCGTGCTTGCTGGCCGCGTAATCGGTCATCTTCGGTGCGCCGATCAGTCCCGCCGCCGAGGCGATCGTGACGATGTGACCGCGGTCGCGCTCGATCATGGTCGGCAGGAACGCGCGGGTGGTCCAGATGGGTGCGAGTGCGTTGACGCCAAAAGTTCGCTCGATCTCTGCGTCCGAAATCTCGAGCAGCGGTCGACCCGAGACCACGCCCGCGTTGTTGATCAGGATGTCGATGGGGCCGTGCTCGTCGATCACGCGCTTCGCGGTGTCGTAGACCGAATCCCGGCTGGAGACGTCGCAGAGGTAGGTCGTGCAGCGCAAGCCTCGTTCGGTCAATTCTTTTTCGACGGCTTCCAGCGTAACCCGGTTGCAGTCCCACAGGATTACCCGTGCGCCCTCGGCGGCAAACGTCTCCGCCATCAACTTTCCGATGCCGCTCGAAGCGCCCGTGATCAAAATCTTCTGGTCGAAAAAACGTTCCACGCGCAGACCCTATCACGGAAGCAGCCGTCGCGCGGGCTGGGTGGGCTGGGCGTTAACCTCGCGCCGTAATCACCGAGCCGAGTACCACGATTGCGGCGCCCAGGCGCATCCGCGGCGAGAACTGCTCGGGAGGGAGTACGCCGGGAAGGACTTGATGGGTCAGCTCGATGAAGCCGAACGACACGACGGGGGAGAGCGCGATGACAGCGCCTACCCGTGACGCCTCGATGTTTTCGAGTGCGGCGCTGAAGGCCCCGTAGGCGACGAGCGTGTTGAGCGCGCAGTAGAGCAGCACGGGGATCGCCCAGCCCGATAGCGCAGCGATCCGGCCGGGATGGGCCAGCGGTGTTCGCAGCCGCGTTGACCTGGTCGATCTCGGCGCTGATCCAGAAGAAACTCCTCACGATCTTCCGCTCGC
>PVMK01126008.1_pt1 | contig 32574 bp, 36 predicted proteins | sample 1853481 | NCBI WGS metagenome assembly PVMK01 (sample SAMN08533507, study PRJNA380276) | Marine sediment metagenome, whole genome shotgun sequencing project.
TGTGCTGCAGCAAATACGACTATGGAGAGGCGCTCAGAGAGTGCCTGACTATGATTGAACACGCAGGCTGATGGGGCGACTGAAGACATTTCTTGACCGGCTTGCCCCGCAGTTCTCGCAAGGGGGGCGGTACCAGAAATACGGCGCGTTATTCGAGATGGTGGAGACGCTTCTCTACACGCCAAAGGACGTGACGCGCGTGGCCCCCCACGTCCGGGATGCGATCGATCTCAAGCGGGTCATGTTTTTCGTCGTGATCGCAGCGGCTCCGTGTGTGCTCATGGCGCTATGGAATACCGGTTATCAGGCCAATCTGGCGCTCCGTGAGTTGGGGCTGAGTTCGGCTTTTGGTTGGCGCGGTGTACTTCTAGATACCGTTGGATACGATCCCGACAACGCCCTCGCGTGCGCGATGCACGGGCTAGCCTATTTCCTGCCTATTTATGCGGTGACGCTGCTTGTGGGCGGGGCATGGGACGTACTGTTCGCCATCGTACGAAATCATGAGGTCAACGAAGGTTTTCTGGTTACATCGCTGCTATACGTATTGATCCTGCCGCCGGATATTCCACTGTGGCAAGTCGCGCTCGGGATCTCGTTTGGCGTCGTGATCGGCAAAGAAGTATTTGGTGGAACGGGCAAGAATATTGTGAATCCCGCACTCGCCGGCCGCGCTTTCCTGTATTTTGGCTATCCGGCAGAAATTTCCGGTGACGATGTATGGGTGGCGGTCGACGGATACACTGGCGCGACCCCGCTTGCCATAGGCGCGGAGAACGCTGTCGAGGGTATCGCCGGCGCGGGGGTGACCTGGATGCAGGCGTTTCTTGGCTCGATCCCGGTTCTCTGGGAGAGACGTCGACCCTCGCGTGCTTGATCGGTGCGGCTTTCCTCATCTACACCGGTATCGCTTCATGGCGAATTGTAGTGGGCGTAGTTGCGGGCATGGTCCTTGCCGCTTCTTTATTTAATAGCATTTCGGACTTAGGTAGCCCGATGTTTGCGATGCCCTGGTATTGGCACCTCGTGCTGGGCGGCTTTGCGTTCGGGACGGTGTTTATGGCCACCGACCCCGTCACCGCCGCTCAAACGGATGCAGGCCGGTGGATTTTTGGGGTTCTGATCGGTGTGCTAACGGTACTCATTCGAGTGACTAATCCCGCCTTTCCGGAGGCGATCATGATGGCGATATTATTCGCCAATATATTCGCTCCCATTATCGATCAGGGGGTGATCTGGGCCAACATACACAGGAGGAAGAAACGCCATGTCTGAGACTTCCGGGGCTCGCGAGTCTTCAGCGCGTTGGCTGACGAGAGTTCTGGCCCTGCCGAAAGACAGCCCCGTCAGAACGCTAATGGTCACTTTGGTGGTCAGTTTCTGTTGCGCCGTGCTTGTCGCGGGCACCGCCATCGGGCTGAGGCCACAGTACCAGCTGAATCAGGAACTCAACCGGCAACGAAATATACTGGCTGCAGCCGCGCTGTTGACGCCAGAGAAAGATGTTCAAGAGCTATTTGAGCAAGTCGAGCCGCGAGTGGTGGATCTGGTGACGGGGAACTACGCCGCGAGATCGATCCCGCGACACTCGTCGGCGTCCAAGCCAGGGCTGAATCGGCGAGAAGTGTGCCCATACCCCGTGATCTCGACATTGCGTTCATCAAGGATCGACCGAGGTACGCAGTCGTTTACCTCGTTTACGAGGTCGACCGTCTCAGTGCGATCGTTTTGCCCGTCTACGGTTACGGGTTGTGGTCGACCATGTACGGCTATATCGCGTTAGAGACGGATGCCACGACGATCATCGGTCTTCGATTCTACGATCACGGGGAGACCCCGGGGCTCGGCGGAGAGATCGACGATCCAGAATGGCAGCGGCTGTGGCGCGGGAAGAAGATTTATGACGACTCGGGCGAGCCTTGATCGAAGTCATCAAGGGGCGCGTTGCTTTGGGAAGCAACGCCAGCGCTGATTATCAGGTTGATGGTATTACGGGGGCCACGCTCACCGGCCACGGTGTCACGAATCTGCTTCGTTACTGGCTGGGCGAGCAAGGATTCGGCCCGTATCTGCAACACTTTCGCGACGATGGAGAGGAGGTCCGATGAGAGCCGATGCAAAGGCCGCGCTGATCGATCCGCTGATCGATGAGAACCCCATTACGTTGCAGATTCTCGGACTCTGTTCGGCGCTCGCTGTAACGACTTCGATGTTACCTGCTCTGCTCATGAGCGTTTCCCTGACGTGCGTGTTGGCTTTCGGCAGTGCAGCGATCAGTGCCATCCGAGGTCAAATCCCCGACAACATCAGGATCGTTGTGCAGATGACGATCATTGCATCCTTGTGATCGTGGTGGATTTAATTCTCAAGGCGTATGCCTATGAGACGAGCAGGCAGTTGTCAGTCTTCGTTGGGTTGATCGTGACTAACTGCATTGTGTTTGCGCGCATCGAGACGTTCGCCATGAAGAACGGTATTACGGCGAGTTTCTTGGCTGGCATGGGAAATGGTCTCGGCTATGGCCTGGCGCTGATGACGATTGCGGCAATCCGTGAGCTTTTCGGTGCCGGCACGCTGTTTGGAGTAACGATACTGCCTAGCGTCTATGACGGGGGATGGTATTACCCGAACGGCATGTTGGTTCTATCGCCCGGCGTATTCGTGCTCATAGGTCTCATGGTCTGGGCGATTCGGACGTGGCGAGTGGAGCAAGCGGAACAGCCGGCTTTTAGAATTCGGCACGTGCACAGACCGGAGGCCGCGCCATGAACAGTTATCTCAACCTCTTTTTGCAATCGGTCTTCACCCAAAACCTGGTTTTGGCGCTGTTTCTTGGGATTTGTCCGTTTTTGGCTCTATCCCGCCAGCTTGTGACGGCGTTCGGCTTAGGTGCGGCAGTGATCGTCGTGATGACGATCACTGTGCCCGCGAACAACATGCTTCACACGTATCTATTGCAGCCCGGCGCACTCGACTGGATCGGTTTACCGGAAATAGACCTCAGCTTTCTTTCTTTGGTGTGCTTCATCGGAGTAATCGCGGCCATCGTGCAAATTCTCGAGATGATCTTGGACCGCTTTTTCCCCGCGCTCCATCATGCGCTCGGCATCTTTCTGCCACTGATCACCGTCAACTGCGCAATATTAGGTGCGTCGCTTTTCATGGCGGAGAGAGGTTACGGCCTTGGTGAAAGCGTAATTTATGGATTCGGGAGCGGTGTTGGTTGGGCGCTCGCAATCATTGGGTTGGCGGGCCTGCGGCAGAAGCTCAGGTACAGCGACGTGCCGAATGGGCTCCAAGGCGCGGGGATCACGTTTATCTGCGCGGGCCTCATGGCGATGGGTTTCATGGCTTTCTCCGGCATTCGGTTGTAATCACTTAGACGCTGGCTTTCTCGATGTCTGAACTCGTACTAGCCGTTGTGCTTTTCATGACCATTATGGCGGCACTCTCGCTCGTCATCGCCGGTGCTCGATCGGTGCTGGTGATGACAGGCGATGTGGATGTGATCGTCAACGAGGAACGGGTAATTCAGTTAGGCGTTGGGAAGAAGCTCTTAGCTGCGCTGGCTGACCACGAGTTTTTTCTGCCGTCCGCCTGCGGTGGGCGCGGGACCTGCGGCCAGTGCCGTGTCAAGGTGCTTGAGGGTGGTGGCCCGTTGCTGCCAACGGAAACAGCACTTATCAGCCGTAGACAAGCCGCCGAGCATCAACGCTTGGCATGTCAGGTCACAGTGAGACTACCGATGCGCCTTCAGATCCCGGCTGAAATCGTCGGGATCAGACGGTATGTCTGCGAAGTGACGGCGAACCGCAACGTGGCAACCTTTATCAAGGAACTCGTCCTGGAGCTGCCAGTGGGGCAGACTTTCGACTTCCGCGCAGGAAATTACATTCAAGTAGAATCTCCTCCATATCGGGCGCGCTATGCTGACTTCGAGATCGATGAGCGGTTTCGTGCGGAGTGGGATCGTCTAAATCTGTGGGCCTATGAGTCTTATTCGCGAAAGGCAGAAACGCGTGCGTACTCTCTGGCGAGTCATCCGGGCGAATCTAACCGGCTTATCCTGAACGTGCGTATTGCGATCCCACCACCGAATGCTCCTCGAAAAGCCCTCCCCGGTGTCGTCTCATCGTATTTGTTTGGCCTCAAGGCAGGTGATCAGCTTGCCATGACCGGTCCCTACGGCGAATTTCTAGCCAAAGAGACGCAGAATGAAATGATATATATTGGCGGTGGCGCCGGCATGGCACCGCTCCGCTCGCATATTCTCGATCAGCTCTTGAACGCGCGAACTGGAAGGAAGATATCTTTTTGGTATGGCGCACGGAATCGCAATGAATTGTTTTACGTCGACCTGTTCGATGGCCTTCAGGCTCAGTTCGGGGGTTTTGAGTGGCATGTGGCGCTCTCTGACCCTCTTCCCGGCACTGATTGGCAGGGGCCTACCGGGTTCGTCCATCAGCTCGTTTACGATCGCTACCTGAAGGATCACGAAAGGCCTGAGGAGTGTGAGTACTATATTTGTGGGCCGCCGCTCATGAATGCCGCGGTTATCACGATGCTCAAAGATCTCGGTGTGGAGGATGATCATATCCTCCTGGATAACTTCGGCAGCGCGGAGCCTCAGCGAGGAAGGCGACGCCGCGAGCATGGGGGCTAAACGAGTGATCGCAATAACTATACTGTTGAGCTTTCTAATAATTGTACTATCCATGATGTGTGTTGCTGTCGGTCTTGTGGGTGGGCGCGCCGTGAGAAGCGGGTGTCAGAATCTTCGGCAGTTTGGGCAGAGCGGAGGGACGTGCAGTTCCTGCCGAAAAGAGCAGACGTAATGCCGCCAGAGAACAACCATGCCTCTTGCTTCGATCACGGCTAAAGACTTCATGACCACGAAAGTGGTCACACTGACGCCAGTCATGGATATGATGGCAGCTATGCAGGTGCTTGCCCGTCACCGGATTTCCGGGGCGCCTGTCGTAGACGCGCGCGGTAACGTCGTGGGCATGCTTACGGAGCGAGACGGCCTCAGGACGGTGGTGGTAGCAAGCTACCATGGCGAATGCTGCTGCGGTGCGGTGGCAGAATATATGAGTCAGAATGTACAGTCAGTCGACGCCAGTACGAATCTGCTGGATATTGCGGAGTTGTTTATCAACACGAAATACCGGCGTTATCCGGTAAAGCATGACGACCGTCTCGTAGGAATTATCAGCCGGCAAGACGTGATCAGGGCGATGCTGGAGTTTGCTTAGCGGGCCTGCGCTCTCGCGAGTACTTCCTCCGTTCTTCGGTAGCCGAACTCGATAAGTTCTGGGGCACGGTCAAACTCGAAAAACGTGCAGAGATTGCGTGGAATTTCGATGATGAGCTTTGGCGTATAGGCAGCGAGCTTCATGCGGGCTATCGTGGTCTGCATCGTATCCATGGAGCGCAGCGCCAACTCGATACGACCCGGGTAACCCGGCTCGACTCTCGAAGCTCTGGGAATCAGGTCATCAATGAACTTTGAAATCTTGCTGCGCAGCCGCAACATGGGTTCGTCCACGTCCACCGTGTCCGATTTCACCGATTCTAACAGCTCTGCGTGACCGTTGAGATTGACCACGATCGTCCACGCCGTGTTGTCGTTGAGGGCCGGGGCGATCGGCACGGGATTGATCAAGCCGCCATCCACTAGCACCAATCCGTCCCGCTCTACGGGAGCGAAGATGAGCGGCATCGCCATCGAGGCTCGGATCGCCTCGACCAGTGACCCCCGGCTCAACCAGATCTCGCGTTTGTCGTTGATTTCAGTGGCCACGGCGGTAAACCCGATGGGAAGCTCCTCGATAGACCGCTCCCCCATCATCTCTCGAAGAACCGTGATGATTCGCTCATCGCTGAAAATGGCGCCGCGGCCGAAAGACCAATCGAGCAGCCTGACCACGTCGCGCTTCTGCAGCGCACAGACCCAGTCGGCGTACGCATCCAGTTTCCCGGCCGCGTAGATTCCACCAATCAGCGCCCCGATTGAACATCCCGTGATGTAACTGATTTCGAATCCATGGGCCTCTAAGCAGCGGATCGCGCCGATGTGGGTTAAGCCTCGAGCGCCGCCGCCGCCAAGAACCAGGGAGATGCGTTGTTTCGCCATGGCCCTCATATTGCGGCTATTTCGTCTTTTCCTCCAGAAATTTCCTTACTCCCGTTACGCGTGATAGCAGGCAGCGCATTCTACCTCCCGGCCCCGTACGACTCGCCGGCCTTTCAGAGCTCCCCGGGTTTCCGTCACGATCGTGGCTTGCCCTTCTCGGTGGTCACCGTCATAGAAGTAAGCAACGACCCAGTCGTCGATACGTCCAAGCTCGTGCGCCCTCGCCGTGTTCGAGTAGAGCGCGGTGAAATGCCAGTTTTCTCGATCAGTGTGTAGGATGGGTAGCCAGGCTTTACCGTCAGGATTGAAACGTCGCGGCGCTATAAAGGGCAGTTCGCCAGCATCTGCCTTCCTACGGTACTCGCGATCCACATCGAGAATCGTTCCCACCGGGAGCGTAGTCATGTCGGGCGCGAACCGGAGGCGTCGGCGACCGAGTATGCTGGCTAGACTTGCGCTGATGGCTGACGTACGGCGGTGGCCTAGCCCGCGAACGGTCTCGAGTCGACCATCGTGAGCCGCGAGTTCCAGAGCCTCCAATGTTTCGATCTCGAGTGTGTCGTGGATTACGCGTGCGAGTCTTGGACCGATCCCCGGAACGGTCTGAAACAACACCTCGGGTTCCAAGGCGCCCCGCAGGCGGTCCAGTCGGGACAGGCGGCCGCTGCGAGCGATTTCCGCTATGGCCGAGGCAAGGCCTTGGCCGATAAAAGGGAGTCTCATGAGTCCTGCTGAGCCCTCCTCGCGGAGTAGCTCGCGAACATCCGTATGCAGAGATTCTAACGTCTCCGCCGCCCGCCGGTAGGCGTCGATTCGAAATGGATTCGCCTGCTGCTGATCCAGGAGTTCGGCAGTGTCGCGCAGCAGATCAGCAGCGATTCGGTTGAAGGAAATTGTGTCGTGGTGAGTATTACTACGCATATAACTCCGCCGATGTCACGGCCGAGATTCGGTTTCCTTATTGCGCTCGATTCGGATCGCGCCTGCAATATGATTGAGTTGCACGGCGAGGTGATCCACAACATCGTCTATCGCCAGTACGCCCGACAAGTCGCCCTTGCTATTCACTACCGGGACTCGTCTTACGCCCACTCGTTGCATCTCCCGCAACGCGTAGTCGATACCGTTATCCTCGCGAACCGAGAGCAGGTCTCTGCTCATGGCGTCTTCGACCGTCACTAGATTAGGGGCAACACCTTTAGCGACCACCTCGATAACGATATCGCGATCCGTGATTATTCCGACCGGGATGACGTGACCTTCCCGAGTCTCCGTAACGATGAGGTCTCCGACATGTTCCTCACGCATTAGCCGAGCTGCTTCGACCATGTCGGCAGAAGCGTCAACGGTCGCTACGTTGTGGTTACAGATTGTGTTTACAGGCATAGTTGATCTCCTCAGATCACTATCATCCAATGGTGCGCCGCATACAGACATCCGTGGATACCCCTACAGACCTTGTCAAATTAAGCAGAGATCAGCGGCACTAGAGGGATGAAATCGAGAAGGTCACTGTATCATCGATGAATCTCGAGAGCTCACTTAGGATAGAATGATGACGCTGAGTCACTACAGTCCGCTGAGCCGTTAAATGCAACGCAAACACTGGATTCTGATTGCCGTGATCATGTTGGTAGTGATGGCCACGCTGTTCGCTTGGAGCACTGCCGCTAGGGCAGCGATCATGAGTCTATGATCGTTGTCAGGGGCGGATCTGCATTTCCTTCCGTCGCTCAATTCGTGCTCGATGCCGTTATCCTCGCGGACCGAGAGTAGATCTAAGCTCATGGGGTCTCCAACCGCCACTTGATTAGGACCGACACCTTTCAGATGGTCGATTCGTCTCCATTCAACAATGAGGTGTCGCGCGAGGTCTGGAGCAGCAACTACCGGTACCGTGCGCCTGGTCTCGAAGCCGTCGAGTCGGCAATAACTGATACGTGGACTCGAGTCTCAGCCGCACTCGGAAATATCGAGCCGAATCGCCAGCCTCAATGGTCACGAGCTTTTCGCGAGATTCTGACTGACTTCCGCTTTCTTCCGGCAGGGCGAATACTGGCAGGCGCCGGTACGACGTTTCCGCAGACCTTATTCAACTGTTTCGTGATGGGTTTCATCGAAGACACTCCAGAAGGAGTTTCTGATGCGCTCGAACAGTGCTCGATCACGATGCAGCGCGGTGGCGGGATCGGCTGTGACTTCTCGACGCTACGGCCCCAGGGATCCAGGACGCTGTCGAATTGCATTAGCGCTCCCGGGCCCGTTTCGTTCATGCAGCAGTGGGATGCTATGTGCGCCACGCTGCTATCTACGACATCACGACGTGGGGCGATGATGGGAACGCTGCGTTGTGACCACCCGGACATTGAAGCCTTTATCGACGCCAAGCGACAGGCGGGGGAACTGACGAATTTCAATCTTTCGGTTCAGGTGACCGATGAGTTTATGGAAGCTGTTGCAAGGGATTGGCAATGGCCGCTCTGCTTTCCCGTGGGTGCCTCGCATGAGGGTGAAATTGGAGCCGTGAAACACTCGCGTTGGTCGGGCAGCGATGGTCTCGTACCCTGTCGTATCGTCAAAGAAGTCTCTGCGCGAGCGCTTTGGAAGCAACTCATCGATGCCGCTTACGACACGGCGGAGCCGGGCGTGCTGTTCATCGATCGTATCAATCAACTAAACAACCTCTCCTAGTACGAGCACATCACGTCTACAAATCCGTGTGGCGAAATTCCATTGCCTGCTTACGGCGCCTGCGACCTCGGTTCTATCAATCTCACACAATTTGTGGACCAGCCGTTCACTAGACAGGCTACGTTGAATCTCAGGGCAATCGATGAGGTGGCGGGACTGGCGACGCGGTTTCTCGATAACGTGATCGATCTGTCTCGATATCCGCTCCCAGAGCAAGCAGCCCAGGCCCGAGACGTGCGCCGCCTGGGCTTGGGGCTAACGGGGCTCGGAGATGCATTGCTGATGCTTAGTTTGCACTACGATAGCGATGCGGCTAGAGCTCAGGCTAGGGACGCTCTTGAAGCGATTCGTGATGGAGCCTATCGGACTGCTATCCAACTCGCTCAAGAGAAAGGCAGCTTCCCCGGCTACAATCGCGAGGCCTATCTGGCAGGCGCTTACGTGAGTAGCCTCCCGGCCGATATCCGGGACGGAATAGCCCGCCACGGGATTCGCAACAGTCATCTGATCGCTGTAGCGCCAACGGGTAGTATCAGCTTGCTTGCCAACAATATCTCGAGTGGGATCGAACCCGTATTTTCGTTGGAAGCTAAGCGCCGAATATTGAATCGCTCAGGTCGATACGTCACGCATGACGTTGTGGACTATGCCTTCGACCGGTGGCGGCGCGAGTGCGAAGACCAACTTCCAATGCCGGATTTCTTCGTGACCGCACAGGAACTTTCTCCCGAGGCACACTTGCAGATGCAAGCCGCCCTGCAACCCTTGGTGGACAACGCCATTTCCAAGACCATTAACGTATCGGAGGAGACGCCCAGAGAAATTTTCGCCTCTATCTACGAGCGCGCCTATCAATTGGGTCTCAAAGGCTGCACCGTGTTTCGACCAAACCCTGTGACTGGGGCCATTCTTTCTCCGGCTGCTGACACCTCTTCGGTGGGATGTACTTGAAAGTCAGCCGCGGGCTCTTAGCATTTCGTCTCGACGCCGAGGAGTTTTCCACTCTCAGATAGAGCGTGGAAGTTTCTTTCATTGCATGCTGTCATCTCGCCACAGTGTGGGCACTGCGCCCGAACCTCAAATAGTTGGGACGTATCGGCAGATTCACTCATTGGAGGCCGAAACCACGTACGACACTGCAAGCATCGAATTTTGACGTCGAACAGTTTAGCGTTCATGCGTGGTGCCGCGGATGTAAGCCGTGTCAGTCATTCACAATAAAAATCTACTACGGGGCATTGAAACGGACTATTGTGGTTTACCCGGGCATCCACGCCGGTTATTCCCTATATGGGATCGGGGTTGTTGAATGTGAGACTGAGAGGAATAGGATATTACAGCGCAGTTGACCCCGTTGATGCCGAGGAAGAGTTCGCACCAATCAAAAAACAATGGAAGAGATAGGACGATGGATCTGAACCCTGATACCGTATTTTTTATCATAGATAAAGCGCAGGAATTTCATGTCAAGGAGCAAGTGACCATTCCCGAGGAACCTCTGAGTCCAAGCGGTGACTGGGCGCGACAAGTGCTTGCAGATCACGCCGATGATCCTGTTTTTCAGGAGCTGAAGACGACGATTAATGACTTGGAGCCCGATCAACAAGTGACGCTCGTCACGCTCATGTGGATCGGTCGCGGGGATTATTCTGTTGATGAGTGGGACAGCGCCTTCGAATTTGCCGGAGAAAGTTGGAACGAACGGACGGCTGAGTATCTGATAGGGACACCATTAGTGGCGGATTATTTGAGACATGGGTTTGGAAGAGCTCGGTTACACGCGCGGATGAGTGCCGCCGTACAGCAACCAGGCTGACCTTAAAATTCCGGATAATACTCCGCCATCAGTCGATATCTGGAGTCCAGGAAAGCCACCAGATCAATGAGCTGACCCACCGTCATATTTTCGATGCGCGGCATGGGAGATTCCAGTGGTACTACTGCGTCCAGGCGTAACTGCTCGCGGAATCTTTCCGAGATGACGTGATTCGGGTTGATGATCGACGTCATAAGCTCTGCGTCGCTCTTGGCGAAGATAATGTCACCACCCAACTCGAGGTGAAAAGGAAAATCCACCGGAAATGTCGGTAGCCTCACATCCGCAACGGTATGACACTGGTGACACTGAAGATCGACAAAGGCCTGCCTCCCCTCGTCAATATCGCCCTGCTCGATCGGGAATCGAAAGTCCGGGCGATAGTTTGGATCGTAAGCACATCCCGCTGCGATCGCCGCTATCGACAATACCGCCAGAATCCGTACTCCCTCTAACCGCATCGCCAGTCTCCTTCATCCAGAGGATTCAATTGAAAGTGCATCATAGCCAATTTTCGACTGGAACAACGCTGGATCGGCAGTTAATGTGACAATACCAATCTAAGTAAGCAACGAGTACTTGTAATGACGAACGACAATTATTCGCAACTAGAGACACTGGATGTGGGGCAGCCGATCTGGGAGCAGTTTTTCACGGTGTCACCCTTAGTATTGATCGGGACGATGGAAGAAAATGGAGACCCCGACTTCGCTCCCAAACACATGGCCTTCCCGATCGGGTTGGAGAACTACTTCGGCTTCGTCTGTACGCCGCACCATCGGACTCACCGTAATGTCGAACGAACCAAGAGTTTCACCGTGAGTTACCCACGGCCCTCGGACCTCGTAATGACCAGTCTAACTGCCGCACCCCGTTGCGAAGACAGCAAGCCGATCGTGGGTCTTCTCGATACCTTCCCTGCGCGCCGCATAGAGGGTAACTTCGTCGAGCATGCGTACCTCTATCTCGAGTGCGAACGATCTCGCATCGTGGAAGGGTTCGGCGATTACAGTCTGATTGCCGGCCAAGTCGTTGCCGCTCACGTTCATCCTGACGCCTTGCGCGGCGCTGATCGAGATGACGGAGAGCTGTTGCTCAACGCGCCCCAATTGGCCTATCTTTTCCCGGGGCGGTTCGCTGTCATCGACAAGACCGAGGGCTTCCCGTGCCCGGCGGGTATGCGCCGCGGACGTTGATATGAACGGCGTGGGTCCGGAGATTCTCGATTGTCTCCATGGACAGCGAGACGCTATGATCGGCTTTCTAGAACAGCTAACGGTGTCGGAATCTCCGTCCTCGGATCCGCAAAGCCAGCAGGCTATACGTGCGCTTCTAGCAACCGCGTTTCACTCCCTGGATTACAAAACACTCGACCTTCTCGGGCACAGCTCCGGGGGGCAGCTCTACGCTCGGCCCGCGAAACGTGAGCGCGGGCAGTCGAGGCAGCTGATTATCGGGCATTTCGACACCGTCTGGCCCGTAGGTACGCTCAAAAACATGCCCTTCGAGGTTCGGGGCAATCTAATCAACGGCCCCGGTGTGTTCGACATGAAGGGCGGTCTGGTTCAATTGGTGTTTGCAGTGGGGGCGCTGAAGTCGCTCTCACTCACGGGCACGGTGATGCCGGTGATATTCTTGAACTCCGATGAGGAGATCGGCAGCCGGGAGTCAACACGCTACATCTCACGATTGGCTCAGTTAGCTAACCGTGTGTTCGTGTTGGAACCCTCCCTTGGGCCGGCCGGCACTATCAAGACGGCACGCAAGGGCGGAGGCCTGTATACCGTGAGCGTGAAGGGCCGTGCGGCTCATGCAGGCCTCGACCCGGAACAAGGGGTCAGCGCAATCCTCGAGCTCTCATTTGTGATTCAAAAACTGTTTGCATTAAATGACCCCGAGAACGGTGTCACGGTCAATGTGGGAACCATAGACGGGGGGTTACGGCCGAATGTCATTGCACCGACGAGCCGCGCTGTGATCGACGTACGAGTCGCCGCCCAGGCAGACGCAGAGCGAATCGATGCGGCGATTCGGGCAATTGAACCGACGAACAGCGAGATTGCACTGGAAATCGAAGGTGGTATAGGGCGCCCCGCGCTCGAACCTACGCCGCGCAACCGCGCATTGTGGCGTCATGCTCAGAGACTCGGCCGGGAGATCGGCCTGGAATTGTCCGAAGGTCGGGCAGGCGGCGGTTCGGACGGCAATACGACGAGTCTTTACACAGCCACGCTGGACGGCTTGGGGCCGGTCGGCGACGGCGCTCATGCGCACCACGAGCACCTGGACCTGGACAAGACGATCGAGCGAACGGCGTTGCTGGCTTTATTACTGCTGTCGCCGCCATTGGAGAAGGCCTGAAATGAACGATCGTTACCTGTTCACGTCAGTCACTCGAATCTCCGATCTCGAGAGCCATGCGTTCGAGACGGCGAGTTGCCGCGGGAGCAATGGGCTGATGCGGATTACGTGGTTGGCCGCATCAAGGGTGCGCCGTCAAACCTCTATCGCTTGGAGCTCGCTAACGGCCGCCTCATGGATGTCATGGAGGGTGCCTATGTCGTCGGTGCACTCGGCAAACGCACCGCTACCCTGGAGGCCGTAGGTGACTGGGAAGAGATTGGTGATGATGGTGTCATGCAGGCGCTCACCGGCGCGGGGCTTTTTGGCAAGGTGACGTCCGCGGCAACCTGGTTGGGGCCGATGATTTCTTTGTCCTATGAAGGTCATGTGATCAGAGACGGTCGCAAGTTGAGCATGGGTGACTTCTTGCGGCCGGTCGCCGCGGGCGAATTTTCTCTTCCGGTAATTCTGCTGGTGGGTACGTCGATGTCAGCCGGTAAGACGACGACGGGCCGCGTCATTATCCACGAGCTGAAGCGCGCCGGTCTCAGAGTCGCGGGCGCGAAACTCACGGGAGCCGGGCGCTATCGCGACGTACTGTCTTTTCAGGACGCCGGAGCCGATGCGATCGTGGATTTCGTCGATGCCGGCTTGCCGTCCACGGTCGTGTCCGAGAAACGCTTCAAGGAAGCCATGGACTACATGCTGGCACGGGTCGTCGAGAGCAAACCGGACGTACTCGTGGCCGAGGCGGGTGCGTCACCTCTAGAGCCGTACAATGGAGCCGCCGCTATGGAAGCTCTGGGCGCAAACGTCTGCTGCACGGTTCTGTGTGCCTCGGACCCGTACGCTGCGCTTGGCGTACAAACTGCCTTTCGAATAAAACCGGATCTGGTAACGGGTCCCGCTGCCAACACAGATGCCGGAATCGAGCTCGTGTCCAAACTCACAGGGCTCGAAGCCATCAACCTGCTAAAGGAATCCTCGCTCCCGAGGCTGGTTACGCTGCTCGGTGAGTGCTTGCCTCCGGGCATGCTATCGGGCTAGAACCTATCGCTGCAACGGTGTACGTATGACAGAGTTTTCTAAGTTGCGTGAGAACATGGTTAACGATCAGGTTGCCGCACGCGGCGTTCGTTCCGAAAAAGTTCTCGACGCAATGCGGGAGGTTCCTCGTGAGGCGTTTGTGCCAAAAGATCTGGCCGAGTTTGCTTACGAGGACTCACCGCTGCCTATCGAGGCGGGTCAGACTATCTCGCAACCCTACATCGTCGCATTCATGACCGAAGGGCTTGCACTTGAAGGTGGAGAAAAAGTGCTGGAAATCGGTACTGGGTCGGGATATGCGGCGGCAGTACTAGCCGAAATCGCCAGTGAGGTTTATTCGGTAGAGCGCGATGAGGAGCTCGCGACTAGCGCAGCAGCGGAGCTTGGTAAATTAGGTTACGACAATGTCAGAGTTTTGCATGGCGACGGAACGCTTGGCTGGCCGGAATACGCTCCGTTTGACGGAATCGTCGTTGCGGCCGGGGGACCCGAGGTTCCTGAGACTCTAAAAAAGCAGCTGAAGATTGGCGGGCGCATGGTTATCCCGGTTGGTGAATATCAGGATATCCAGGAACTCGTCCGAATTACGCGGCTCACAGAAACCGAATTCCAGACCGAAGATCTGGCAGACGTGCGTTTCGTTCCGCTCATAGGCGCGGAAGGTTGGGCACCGGAGACAGAAGCGGGTACGCGACCGCGATCGGATAGCCGGGTGGCTGGCGACTCAGATGAGCAACTAAGACGCGAAATCGCCGATGCATGCGAACCGTTTAATTCAATCGAAACTGTCAATCTTGAGCCATTGCTCGATCGCATCGGCGAGGCGAGACTCGTACTGATTGGCGAGTCCAGTCACGGTACCTCGGAATTCTACAAACTGCGAAGTCGCATAACGTCCGAGCTCATAATAAAGAAGAATTTTAGATTTGTGGCAATCGAGGGCGACTGGCCCGACGCAGCACGCATTGATCATTACGTTCGGCATTTTGATTCGCAGCCGTCGGAGTGGACAGCGTTCGCCCGATTTCCGACATGGATGTGGCGCAATAATGATGCACGCGAGTTTATTGATTGGCTGCACATTCACAATAGCAACGTGTCGCCGAATCAGCGTGTCGCGTTCCACGGGCTCGACCTCTATAGTTTATACAGCTCTATTCGGTCAATACTGAAATATCTCGATGAGGTTGATCCGGCAACGGCCGATGTTGCACGGGCGAGATACGGTTGCCTGACACCCTGGCAGGCGGACCCGGCAACTTACGGTAGGGCTGCTCTTACCGGATCATACCGTTCGTGCGAGCAGGAAGTACTTCACATGCTGGTAACGCTTTCGATGAAGCACCGAGAATACGCCGAGCATGATGGAGAGCGTTTCCTCGATGCGGTTCAGAATGCACGACTCGTTGCCAACGCCGAACGCTACTATCGTGTCATGTATTACGGCTCGCGCGAATCCTGGAACCTACGCGACAACTATATGTTCGAAACGCTCAAAACACTACAAGACTTTTACAGACCCAATAACAAGGCGATTGTATGGGCGCACAATTCTCATGTAGGTGATGCCGCTGCCACTGAAATGTCGGCCCGTGGTGAAATAAACATTGGCCATTTATGCCGTAAAGAATTTGGTGACGATGTCTATTCAATAGGCTTTGGCACCGATAACGGCACAGTCGCAGCGGCGTCGGACTGGGATGGCCCAATGGACGTCAAGAAGATACTGCCGTCACGTCCAGGCAGCTATGAAAAATTATTTCACGAGGTCGGGTTGCCCGGCTTTATGCTCGGTTTACGGCACCTATCTTCCTCATCGCTGCTGCATGGACTGTCAGAGCCACGATTCCAGCGTGCTATAGGCGTGTTATATCGGCCGGAAACAGAATTCGCGAGTCACTATTTCCAGGCAGTATTGCCACAGCAATTTGATGAGTATGTGTGGGTCGATACTACTCAGGCCGTGCAGCCGTTCGACACGGCGGAGCTCGAAGGGCTCCCGGACACATATCCGTTTGGACTGTGAACGACTCAAGATTCGCATCGGAAGAAGCGTTGTGCTAAGTCCGGAATAAACTACACTGGCTGCGGGCGCATCGAATCTGGCGGCTTTATGAGCAACAGGTCGCAGGGCAAGTGGTCGAGCACATGCTCTGCCGTGTTGCCCAGGAAAGCGCGACCCAATTCGCTTCGAGATGCGGAGCCCATGACAACGAAGTCAGCGTTCTGTTGTATGGCCACTGCGATTAACCCGTGGTGTGGTGGGCCCTGGTGGAATAAAATGTGGTCCGCCGGGATTGAATAGCTTCCCACCAACTCCTGCATCGCTTCCTGATGCTGTTGCCTCACTGTTTCGACTATCTCTTTTACATCGATGCCAAAAGGTGGCACGCGGTGTGCTGCTGCGGCGACCGACGGCGCTGGGTCGAATGCATGGAAAATCTGGAGATCTCCGCTCACGGAGTTGGCGAGTTCTTCGGCGGCCTCGATGATGGCGTGATCAAGGGCCGCCGGTTTGTCATGGCGATGAACGGGATCGACGGCGGCAATCACCGTCGGCACTTCAGGTAAGTCCCGGGGTTTCACTAGCAGCAAGGGCACCGGGCAGCTGCTCATCAGATTCCAGTCGGTACTCGAGAAGATCGAGCGCTTAATGGCCGAATGATAATGTGTGTCCTTGATTACCAACGTGGGGTTGGTCTCAAGAATTTTTCGAAGAATGCCCTCGTCTAATGGATGATCCCAACGGGCATCCACTACCACTTTTAGACCGTTCTGCTCCGGTTCCACCGCGAGCGTCTTGAGCGCCGTAATGTGATCCTCGAGAACCGTGTTCTGATATTTCTCCAAGGCCACGGAGTCGAAAAATCGTGTACCGGCAAGATATTGATCATAGGTGCAGATAAATAACTCAAGCGTAGCTCCGAGGTGTTTTCCCAGCCATGTCGCTCGCGCGAGCGCGGGCTGCTCTTCCACTGTCGGGTCGATAATAACAAGAATGTGTTTGGCTCCTGCCATCGCGCGCAACTCCTCATTTTAGTCCGGTGTTCTTAGCAGATTTTTACTTCTATCAGTTCTTCGCCATCTGGGTCAGTGATGTGCACAGCACAGGCGATGCAGGGGTCGAAGCTGTGGATGGTACGTAGGATCTCTATGGGCTGGTCGGTATCGAAAAGCTGATGGTTGTCCTGTAGAGCGGCTTCATACGCCCCCGGTTGACCCGCAGCATCCCGAGGACCCGCGTTCCACGTGCTCGGCACGACAGCCTGGTAGTTGGCGATCCTTTCATTTTCGATAACGATCCAATGCGAGAGAGCGCCTCGAGGCGCCTCGGTAATGCCAACGCCCTTCGCGGTCTTCGGCCAGCTACTCGGATCCCAGAGCACGTCATTGAAGGTTTTCGTGTCACCATTTTTTATGTTGTTAACGAGAGCATCGTACCAACCCTGCATGGCATCGGCGATGATTTTAGTTTCTAAGGTTCGTGCGGCGGTGCGTCCTAATGTAGAGAAAAGTGCGGTTACCGGGAGGTCCAACTGACGCAAAGTAGAATCGACGAGTTCGACCGTCTGGTCGTGGCCTGATGCGTACAGCATCAGCACGCGCGCCAGCGGGCCGACTTCCATCGCTCTGCCTTTCCAGCGCGGAGCCTTGAGCCAAGAGTAGGACTGGTCGACGTCCAACGCCTCATAGGGCGGCTCAGGGCCCGTATAATTCAGCTCCGTCTCACCCTGCCAGGGGTGCAACCCGTCATTCTTGCCCGAGGAATAGTCGTACCAGGAGTGGGCGACGAACTCCTGAATTCCCGTAGAATCCTCAAGGTCGAGTTCGTGAATGGTCGAAAGGTCACGATCTAGGATCACGCCGCGCGGAATTAAGAACGTACTCGGGTCATCCATCCCGAACGCCGGGAAATCCCCATAACATAAAAAGTTTCCAAGGCCTTCACCGCGCGTTGCCCAATCCTTGTAGAAACTCGCGATGGCCAGGGTGTCCGGGACGTAGACTTGGTCCACGAAGCTTCGCATCTGCTGGATGATCTCTTGAACCTGGGCGAGACTCTGGGCATTGATGGCTGAATCTGAATTCAGATCGATGGGGCTCGGTACGCCGCCGACCAAGAAGTTTGGATGCGGGCTTTTACCCCCGAAGATAGTATGGATCTTGGTAACATCCCGCTGCCAGGCAAGTGCATCCAAATAGTGTGAGAAGGCCATCAGATTAGCCTCCGGAGGCAGCCGGTAGGCGGGGTGCCCCCAATAGGCTTGGCCGAATATCCCGAGCTGACCGCCTTCCACGAAACCTCTCAGCTTAGTCTGCATGTCTGAGAAATAGCCTCGGGAAGCCCTCGGGTAATTGCTTAGGGACTGCGCTAGCTCGGCCGTGGCCTGTGGGTCCGCGTCCAGAGCCGATACGACGTCCACCCAATCCAGCGCATGTAAATGGTAGAAGTGCATCACGTGATCGTAAATAAACTGGGTGCCGATCATCAGGTTGCGGATCAGCTGCGCATTCGGCGGAACGGCGTATCCGAGCGCGTTCTCGACAGCACGTACGGAAGCAATGCCATGCACCAGCGTGCAGACGCCGCAGATGCGCTGTGCAAACGCCCACGCGTCACGCGGGTCTCGACCGCGAAGAATGATCTCGATGCCCCGGACCATGGTGCCGGACGAGTACGCTTGAGCAATCTGATCGCCGTCCGTCTGGACTTCGATGCGCAAGTGACCTTCGATACGTGTCACGGGATCAACAACGACGAGTGCCATTATCTCTAACCTCAGTTATTTTTGAATTGTTCCAAGGGGATCAATCTAACGTCATCCTAATCTTCCAGATTCTCAGCAATCAGCTCTACCAGGCTCTCGACGGGCTTGTTCCAATTCGCGTTGGCTGCGCCGACCGTGAAGTTGAGTCGGCAACTACCGCAGGTCGTCACCACCGAATCCGCGCCCGTGTCGTCCACCTCTCGCATCTTGAGCTCAAGAGCTCGCTGGCGTAGGTTTGCCGCTCGGTCAATTAGAAACACCCCGGCGCCACCCCCGCAGCAGTAATTACTTCGTCGCTGTGATTCAGTTTCCCGGAAATCTACGCCCAGCGCCTCAATCGCCTCGCGGGGTTCTTCAAAGACGCCGCCATGTCGTCCTAGCTTACAGGGATCGTGATAAGTGACTTTCTTGTCCTTGCCGATGGGCTTGACCCGTAATCGTCCAGCGCGGATCTCCTGGCCGATGAACTCGGAGATGGCGAGTACCTCGAACGGCAAAGGATGCCCATATTCATTCGCCCCCTCCCAACGCAGCGCCGGGTAGGCGTGTCCGCATTCCGGCACGATGACCGTTTTGGCTTCACAGGCGATCGCCTCGTCTATGATCCGTTGGGTATCCGTCTTCTGACCGGCTTCGTGCCCGGAGAGAAGGCCGAAGTTGGCGGCCTCATAGCCGCCGCTGCGTAGCGTCCAGTCGAGGCCCAGCTTATTCATGATTTTCGCCGTGCCTGCTAGCGACTCTTTGAACATCATGATGTCGATCACCGTGGTCAGCACCATCACGTCCGCGTGTTCTTTGTCCAGTGGTACTTCTAGCCCCGTTTCGCGCAGCTCTTGAATGACTTCCCGCAGCTGTTGAATGCCCACGCCGAAGATGGTGCCGTGTTTGGATTGTTCTTCGTCCACCGCCCGGAGCTCGGGCGCCGCAAGCCCGGCCGCTGCCAGCCCCTGCCGCATGACGCCGACCATGCCGGAGATTCCAATGCCGACCGGACAGACCATGTCGCAACGGCCGCATTCGGTGCAGGAGTCATAGACGAGTTCCTGCGAGGCCTCGAGATCTTCGAAGGTGATATCGCGCGTGAACAGTCGGTAAAGCCACCGCAGCGGGCCGATTTCGCGGAAGTAGAAGCGTCTCAGAGGGGTGATTTTATGGATGGGCGTGTATTTCGCGTCTCCGGTGCCTTCATAGAAGTGGCAGACCTCCGCGCACATGCCGCAGTGCAAACACCCCTCCAGATCCACCGCCATGCCCCGGTCGAGCTTGCTCAAGAAAACCGTCTTGGCGCGTGTTAACCGCTCGCTATTGGGCGCCTCCTCAACCGGGGCCTCTTGACCGAGGGTCTTTATGCGTTCTTGGAATTGCCTGATGGTCTCTGAATCGACGCTCACGCGCGGACTCCTTTACGTTCGTAGGCGACGCCAATCTGGTAGCGCGAAGGTAGCGCCAGGAACGCATGCATCAGTTTGCCCATTGGAAACCAGAGCATTAGGGCTTCTACGCTTAGAATGTGCAGGGCCAGCATCGTTTCGTATCGCAGGCCGACGTGGGCATAGGCCATGATGCCGGTAATTAGTGGCACTGTGGTGACCAGCCAGGTGACGTAGTCGTCAAAGGTCGAGATCAGCCGCAGCACCGGGTGAAGAAAGCGACGCACGAGGAGAGCGACCAGGATCGCTATCGTGATGGCGGCGACTGTTAATACGATTACGTTGGGTATATGTGGCCAGCCGAAACCTAGAATATTTTCAAAAAACGCGATATGCGGGGCATACAGTAGCAGCACCATGAAGTAACCGAGGTGCCAACCATAGCCGGTAATGTGCTGGAAACTAATTTTCTTTTCGAATTCGGGAGGAGGGAGCGAGCGTGTGATTACAGTCCGGAGACCACCGCGAATAGTCGCTGTACTGCGCGGCTTGGAGATATCCTTCGCACGGGGTAACAGGAAGGTGCCCACCAGGCGCCAGCCGATGCCAACCACCATGATGATAAATGACCACTGGAAGGCGGGCCCGCGCGCAAAGTCGAGCAAGCTCATAATGAGGTCTCCCGGGCCTTTTTCTGTTTGTTCCGGGCAGTCAGAGCCGATGCGACACCGATCGCCGCTCCAGCCGCTGCGGCCGCACCAATGCCACTCCATGTGCCCCAGGTCGTAGCAGCCAGCGGCTGGTAGAAGTCGCCTTTGTCCCAGAAGTTCGGCTCCGAACAGCCCAGGCATGGGTGGCCCGATTCAATCGGGAAACTGGTGCCTTCGTTCCACTTCAGCGTGGCGCAGGCGTTGTAGGCGATCGGTCCCTTACAACCGAGTTTGTACAAGCACCAGCCCTTCTTGGCTCCCTCGTCATCGAACGTTTCCGCGAACTGCCCACGGTCGTAGAAAGGCCGGCGATAACATCGATCGTGGATACTCTGTCCGTAGAACGCGAGGGGCCTACCGTGAGTATCAAGCTCCGGGATCCCAAAGGCCAAGTATTGGGCGAGGACACCGGTGATTACGACCGGAATTGGAGGGCAGCCGGATATATTGATCACCGGCTTATCCGTCACAAGATCCCGCACGGCGACAGCGCCGGTGGGGTTGGGATCGGCCTTGGGGATACCACCGAAGGCGGCGCAAGTACCGATTGCGACCACCGCCGCTGCCCCTTCAACAGTTTCCATCAGCATGTCGAGGTTGCTCATCCCGGCGATGGTCGAGTAGCCCGGGTTGCCGAGTGGAATCGAGCCGTCTACCAATACCAGATAGTTGCCCCAATTTTCCTCCATCGCCTGTAGGCGCGCTCGCTCTGCGGCTTCGCCGGAGGCCGCCATCAGAGTGTGTTGATAGTCCAGCGAGATCAAATCGAAGATGAGCCCTTCGAGTGTCGGCGCATGGGACCGTGTCAGCGACTCAAGGCAGCCCGTGCATTCCTGGAAGGATAGGTAAATCACCGATGGTCGGCGGGCACTTTCCAACGCAGCAGCAACTTGTTGTGCCATCGAGGGGGGGAGTGCCATCAATGATGTGGTGGCGGTGCAGAACTTAAGAAAAGCACGACGGGATATGCCACGGCTCTGTAACAGTTCTCCCAATGTCGGATTCATCTTTGTCCTCCCAGTCTCACAGAGTTGAGTTGCCGGTGTTTATTTCGGAGTCCTCCGCAGGCGGCGGTTCGGGCGACACCTGCGGGGGTGGATGCGTTGCCAGGCCTGTCTCGGACAGCTGACTCTGGAGGTGCCTTAGGCCGGCGGCGATGTCCTCTTTTTGCGAGCAAAGAATCAGCGGCACATGCGTGACTTCCACTTGCTTCGCCACGAGTTCCCCGTCGTTGTTGTAGTGCGTGACCAGCCATACGCCTGGGAGGGCTGTTTCTTGGATCTCGCTCGGACCCAATGCAGCCAGTTCCGCTTTCAACTCGCCCACACCTAGTGCTGCCTCCAGCGCTTCGGCTTCTGACGGGGCCATCGGAATGCTTTTGAGATCGATAAATGTAGGCTCGCCGTTCTCCAGGAGCCGCTCGAGGGCGTGACGGATTTCGTACAGTACTGGGCGCAGATTGCCGGTATCCTGCTCGACAGTAACGGCTATGGAATCAAGTGGAGTCATGCACGCCTGCCTTTCCAAGGCGTGGAGGGGAGTGTTCAGTAACGGCGCTGTGCCGATGGCTTGGCGAACCGATCCATCGAGCGCGCAGTTGCAGCGCCATCTGAGTCGTCTTCGGCAGCGCGCGGGTGATGGCGGCGCTCGGTGTAGCGCCCCAGCCCAGCGATTCAGGCTGGATGGCAATAAGGGCTCGGCGTGCCGGGTCATTGCCGGTCAGACGGGCCATGTTCAGAACATCTACCAACCCGACCTCGTGGACGCTACGGTGTCTACGGCCGAGAAACTCGTCCATGGCGGGGCCTTCGAAGCACTGAACGCGCCCCGGTTCGACGTTGAGCTGCGCGGCATCGAAGACGATCAGCTGGTTGGAGCGCTCGATAGCCTCCAATAGCGTGAAACCGAGCGTCCCACCGTCGACAAATTCTGCGTCCTGTAACTCGGGATTGCGCGCTTGTACGTGGTGGAGCGCATGGACCCCCGCACCCTCGTCGGATAGCAAGGTATTACCGATTCCAAGGAACAGCGTCCGTTTCACGGGTGTCTTTCTCATCGCCGTTTAGAAGGCTTTTATATCCCTCCCCACGGCGCTCCTAAATACGGATTTTCCACATATAGCATCTTTTTAGGTATTGGTCTATTCTGGTTTTTCGAGGAGGTGCGTATGTGTCTCGCGATTCCCATGCAGGTCAGGGAAATCGATAATTTCACGGCACGCTGCGAAGCGAAGCAGGTATTTCGCGACGTGAGTTTATTCATGTTGCAGGATCAGCCGGTCGTACCCGGAGACTACGTGCTCGTACACGTAGGCTACGCTATTCAAATAGTATCGGAGGAAGAAGCGCTCTCTGCGTGGGAAATCTTCGATCAGATCTTAGCTCAAGAAGATGCATGAGCTAGCCATCTGTCAGGCGTTGATCTCCCAGTTGGATGCTCTTGCGAGAACCCGCAACGCCGTCGGAATCGAAAGAGTTACCGTGCAGGTCGGACCACTGTCCGGTGTTGTGCCGGACCTTCTGCATAGGGCCTATACACTCGCCAGCGCCGATACCATCGCCTGCGGTGCTGAACTGATTCTCGAGGAGTGCCCGATCAGAGTCTACTGCGATGAATGTCGTGCTGAATCGATCGCGCAGATGAATCGCCTAACGTGTAGTCAATGCGGGAATTGGCGTACCCGTTTGCTGAGTGGCGATGAGCTGATGCTCATGCGCGTCGAACTCCTTACCGACGAGACGTTACACTAGACAAGCCCCCGACAGAGGGGAGTTGGAGAAAGCGGATGTGTGATAGCTGTGGTTGTGGCCTCACGCCAGGCAAGGATCGGCTCCTTGCTCAAGATCCCTCTACGCGGTCGGAAATTCATCGCAACTCAGAACCGATTCTCAAGAGCTTGCTCGCTGAGAACGATCGTTTGGCCGAGCACAACCGTGCGCATTTGAGTCGTCACGGAGTAACCGCCATCAATCTGATGTCCTCGCCGGGCGCGGGTAAGACCAGTTTGCTGGAGGCAACGATCGACGCGCTGAGCGATGCTTATCGAATCGCCGTGATCGAGGGTGATCTGGAAACAGAGAACGACGCGTTGCGTATTCGCCGTCGGGGCGTACCGGCACTCCAGATCGTCACCGGTACGGCGTGCCATCTGGATGCTCATATGGTGCATGAGGCGCTGCATGAAATTGACCTGGAACCGCTGGATCTCCTATTCATCGAGAATGTCGGTAATCTCGTTTGCCCGGCAAGCTTCGACCTCGGTCAGCAGCGCAATGTCGTGCTTCTGTCCGTTCCCGAGGGCGAAGACAAACCCGCGAAGTATCCCGTCATGTTCCGCGCGGCGGATCTGATCTTAATCAGCAAAGCGGACCTGCTTCCGCTGATGCCTGAGTTTCAGCCGGCAGCTGCCACGACCTATATACGTCAGCTTGCCAATGACGCGCCCATCATCGAACTCTCCGCCAAGACCGGTGCGGGGATGAATCAGTGGGTGAAGTGGCTGCATTCGCAGCGAGGAGGCAGCCGCGACTCACGGCAGTCTGAAGAGGCAGGCTTGAACCTGCAGGTAGCAGAGGTCGAGTAGCCATGTCACTGTCGGATATCGAGTGGCTCGCGAAGCTCAAGGGGCTTCCGATCGCCTCACCCGTCAAAATTATGAACGTCTGCGGCGGGCACGAACGGGCTATCAGCGCGGCGGGGCTCCGATCGGCCATTCCCGAGGCGATCGAGCTCGTTCCTGGACCGGGGTGTCCTGTTTGTATCTGCCCGGAAGAAGACGTCTATGAAGTGATTCAACTGGCGATCAATGAAGACGTCAGTGTCCTTGCCTTCGGTGACATGCTGCGGGTGCCTGTCAATGGTAGGAAAAAAGATCCGCGCTCACTGGAACAGGCGAAGGCCGCGGGCGCCGATATTCAACCGATTGCAAGCCCGACCGAGGCGGTGCGCATCGCACAGGCCAATCCGAAACGACGCTTCGTGTTTTTCGCCGCTGGCTTTGAAACAACGACGGCTCCAGTCGCAGCCATGCTCGCAGAGGGCGCGCCCGAAAATCTACTGGTATTCCTGTCGGGGAGATTGACCTGGCCGGCAATTGAGATGCTGCTGGCAGCCGGGACGCCCGGTTTCGATGCCCTGATCGCCCCTGGTCATGTGGCCACGATCATGGGGCCGGAGGAATGGAATTTCGTCGTAGAAAAACATGGGCTACCGGTAGCTTTGGCGGGTTTTCGTCCGGACACCTTACTCGCCGCGATGTACTCGGTGTTACGTCAACTCCTCGCGGGCGATTATTTTCTCGACAACTGCTACCCGGAAGTGGTCAAGCGGGGTGGTAATAAAACCGCGCAGAGCTATCTCAAGCAGGTCATGGAAGTCGTAGACGCCAACTGGCGTGGAATCGGAATCATACCGAACTCCGGGTTCGCGCTTCGCCCTGAATATGCTGCCAATGATGCACGTAAGCAGCTGCCCTCCTACGCGGACCTATCGCGACGCCGAATCGGTGAGATGCCTCCGGGTTGCGACTGTGCCAAAGTCGTGTTGGGAAAGATCTATCCAAATGAATGTCGTCTGTATGGTGTGGCCTGCACTCCGCGCAGGCCTATCGGACCCTGCATGGTGTCTGACGAAGGGGCCTGTCGGATCTGGTGGTCATCGGGCATCCGAGACAACGTCCATGCGGATCGCAAAGCCAGCGCCTCGGCCGCCTGACACGAGACTCGGACTCTCGGATCTGGGTCACAGTGACGGATCGCATGTCTGATCCGCATCCCCGGTTGGCCCGCCAATACCAAGTTGCTGACCAGCGTGCCCGGCGCATCACGCTCGGAGGGCATGTTCAAGGCGTGGGCTTTCCGGCCTTTCGTCTACCGCCTCGCCCAACAACATGGACTCACCGGCTGGATTCGGAACGAGCGGGGCCGTGTGGCGATCCTCGTGCAAGGTCCGTCTACCGCAGTAGAGGCTTTCGGCGTGGAATTACTACGGTGCCCGCCACCGATGTCGAAACCGGAGATGGTTGCCGAGGAGTTCGCGGAACTATTACCCCTCGAAGATTTTTGTATCTTGCCGAGTAACGTTGATGCTGACGCCCACGTTTTCGTGCCGCCTGATCAATACGCGTGCGAGGCGTGTATCCGGGAGCTTGAGGCCCCCGACGATCGCCGCTACCGCTACCCCTTCATCAACTGCACCCACTGTGGCCCGCGCTACACGTTAATCTCGTCCATGCCGTACGACCGTGTGAATACGAGTATGGCGTCGTTTCCTCTGTGCGACTCCTGTCGGGCCGAGTACGCGAATCCTTCGGACCGGCGGTTTCATGCAGAACCGGTCGCCTGTCCCGACTGTGGCCCCGCCCTTGAATTTATCGATACCGAGAGGCCGCGCTTGGGCGGCGAGTCCGCGCTGCTTGCTGCAGTGGAGGCGCTGAGATCGGGAGCCGTCGTGGCGGTCAAAGGCGTGGGCGGTTATCACCTGATGTGCGATGGGTGCGACGATGCGGCCGTCTTGCGTTTGCGGCTAAGAAAGCAACGTCCAGATAAACCGTTTGCGATCATGTTCCCACTGGCGGGTGCCAACGGGCTCGAGGCGGCAGACAGAGAGGTCCGGCTCTCGCCAGTGGCGGCAGCTGCGTTAATGTCGCCCATTCGTCCGATTGTTCTGGTGCCCAAGCGATCGGGAGGGCGGTTGTCACGGCATGTAGCCCCGCGGCTTACGGAGCTTGGAGTTTTCTTGCCCTACAGTCCTCTGCACTATTTATTGGTTAGCGAGTTTGGTGGGCCGCTGGTAGCGACATCTGGAAACCTGAGCGGGGAGCCGGTGCTGACGCAGAACCAGGAAGCCGAGCGGCGCCTGGCGCCGGTTGCCGACGTTTTCTTGCATCACGATCGACCCATCCTACGTCCCGCCGATGACCCAGTGTGTCGAGAAATCCGTGGCCGGGTTCGGCCAGTACGGCTCGGACGCGGTTCAGCCCCTCTGGAGCTACAATTGCCGCTGCGGAACACTCGGCCGGTTCTCGCGTTAGGTGGCCAGATGAAAGTGACCGTCGCTTTGAGCTGGGACGATCGCATTGTCATCTCGCCTCATGTGGGAGATATGGAATCGCCGCGGAGTCTGGCAGTCTTCGAGAGAGTGGTTGAGGACCTACAGGACTTATACGGAATACGGGCCGAGGCAGTCGTTTGTGATGCGCATCCCGGTTATACGACGAACCGGTGGGCCCGGACTTGCGGCCTTCCGGTTACACAGGTTTTCCATCATTTCGCTCACGCATCCGCACTGGCTGGCGAGCACAAACTGAACGGATCGATGTTGGTATTTGCCTGGGACGGCGTCGGTTTCGGCGCAGACGGCACACTTTGGGGAGGGGAAACCCTACTCGGAGCGCCTGGCCGGTGGAAGCGCGTGGCCAGCTTGCGGGAATTCCATCTACCGGGCGGTGAGAGAGCGGCGCGGGAGCCCTGGCGTAGCGCCGCGGCGCTGTGCTGGGAAGCGGGCCTGGTCTGGGAAGCGGGCCCGAAGACGGATCCGATGATCTATGAGGCATGGCAGCGTGGCCTGAACTGTCCTGAAACTACGGCCGTGGGGCGGGTGTTCGATGGTGCCGCCGCTATCGTGGCGGGCATGGAGCACGTCAGCTACGAGGGCCAAGGGCCAATGATTCTGGAATCAATGGCTAGCGGTGACGGAGAGCGTGTGCCACTGTCGCTGCTCGAGGATTCTAACGGCGTCAGGCGGTTGGACTGGGAACCGTTGCTCGCGCATCTCTTGGATGACTCATATCCGGCGGCTGTACGGGCCGCGAGCGTTCATCACAGCCTCGCGCACTCGATCGTCGATCAAGCTCGGCTGTTCCGCGCCGAATATGGGACGTGTAACGTGGGTCTGACCGGTGGTGTCTTCCAAAATGCCAGACTGACTGCGGCGGCCTGTGCGCTTCTCGAAGCGGAGGGATTCACCATTCGGTTGAGTACGCGCGTGCCCTGCAATGACGCCGGGCTCAGCTACGGACAGGCAGTGGAATTCGCTGCCGCGTACGGTATCGAGAGTACGTTGTCGAATGACACTGCGACAACGCCGTGAGGTACAGGTCATGATCAGCTCCCTACTAGCTTCGCATCTGCGTCACGCGAGTGCAGCGTGCATGCGCTTCGATCATTCTCTAGAGCAAGTGGAGCCACCCCAGCCTCAAACCGAGCGAACGTACTTGCTCTACGTCCATATCCCCTTCTGCGAGTCGATCTGTCCTTTCTGCCCCTTCCATCGAGTTCTTATGAAGGAGGATAGGGCGCAGCACTATTTCGTTGCGCTGCGGGAGGAGATTCGACGGTATCGTGAGCGGGGTTTCGACTTCTCTTCTGTCTACGTGGGAGGTGGAACTCCGACGATCATGCCGGAGGAGCTTTGTGAGACGCTCACGCTGATCCGCTCATTATTTTCGGTCGAGCAGATCTGCGTCGAGACCAACCCCAACCACCTGATACCGGAGACGATCAGGTCTCTGAAGGAAGTGGGCGTAAACAGGCTGTCCGTGGGTGTTCAAAGCTTCGACGACGTGCTGCTTCGCGAAATGCAGCGCTATACGCCCTACGGCAGTGGTGAGCAGATTGTTGGGTGGTTGAAGGATGCCCAGGGTGAATTCGATACGCTGAATGTCGACATGATATTTAACTTTCCACATCAGACGACCGCGTCGCTTGAACGAGACATCCAAATATTGCGTGACGAGATTCGAGTCGACCAGGCAACTTTCTACCCTCTTATGGCGGCGGCCAGCACACAGAAGGCGATGTCCAAGACGATCGGCAAGGTTACGTTCGGGCGAGAACAGGAACTCTATGAGCTGATTCTAGCGGGAATGCAAAACGATTATCGGCCAACCACCGGGTGGTGCTTCTCTCGCGGCGCTAGCATGCTCGATGAATACATCGTCGAGTATGACGAATATCTCGGTGTGGGGAGCGGGGCGTTTAGCTACGTGGATGGCGTCTTCTACTCCACGACTTTCTCCATCAACCGCTACATCGAGTCCATCGCCAAAGGTCGCGTCGGTATAGCCAGCCAGAGGCGCTTCGATCTGCGCGAGCGAATGCGTTATGACTTCCTGCTCAAGCCGTTCGGTCTAGTATTGGATGGGAAGGTCATGACCCAGAAGTATGGTACAGCCTGGCGTCGTGTTTTATGGAAGGAGCTGTTGTTTTTCAGGATGCTGGGAGCGTTAAAGCGTGAGGGCGAGGTTTATAGACTCGGTCGGCGTGGAATGTACTATTGGGTCGTTATGATGCGCGAGTTTCTCTCCGGAGTGAATAACTTTCGCAGAGAGATGCGAGCCCATATTCGTTTGGAATCGAACGAGCTAAGCGCGCTATCCTCGCGTGACAGCCTGAGTACGGACGGCGACTACTCCAACGAGCGGCAGATCAGGCGACGCGAAGGAATGCGCACGCTCGGTTAACCTATCCCGAGATCCATAATGCAAGACACCCACATCTCTTTGGCGCATGGCAATGGCGGGCGCCTGATGCGTGAGCTAATCGATGAGATATTCGCGCACCATCTCGCTAATCCAGCACTCGACGTCCACGCAGACGCCGTTCGGCTGACGATGGACTCGGCCGAACTCATGTTTACCACCGACGGCTTTACGGTTGATCCGCTTGAATTTCCAGGAGGTGACATCGGGTCGTTAGCAGTTCATGGCACGTGTAACGATCTAGCCGTCGCCGGAGCAACTGCGCGCTACTTGAGTTTGAACGTATTCGTTGAAGAGGGTATGGAAATTCAACAGCTTGACCGAATCGTGTGCAGCCTGGCAAAAGCTTCCCGGGAGATCGGCGTGCAGGTTGTGGCGGGTGACACGAAAGTCGTGCGGCGCGGTGAAGGCGGTGGCCTATACCTTGCCACGACTGGAATCGGATCGCGCGATCATGATCGAGAATTGAGTATGAATCGGATCCAGGCCGGCGATGCCGTATTGGTCAGCGGTCCTTTAGGTGACCACGGTATCGCCGTGATGCTTGCTCGGGAGCAGTTCGGATTGCAGGGTAAGCTGCTTTCCGATGCGGCGTGCGTGCTTCCGCTCACCCGAGGGCTGTTGAACTTCTCTGGGCTGCGGTTCATGCGTGACCCGACCCGTGGTGGCCTGGCCGCGGTGACTCATGAAATGATCCGGGCTACGGGATTGTCGGTGCGGTTGCAGCAAGCAGCAATTCCGGTGCGGGAGGAGGTGCAGTCGGTCTGCGAGATGCTTGGGTATGATCCTTTCTACTTGGCCTCTGAGGGACGGGTAATCGCAGTAATTGAACGCGGCCAGGCGGACGCTGCGCTCGCCGCCTGGCAGGCCTTGCCACAGGGCAGATCCGCGGCAATTATTGGTTCCCTGGAGGAGGAGGGGCTCCAGCGCGTCGTGTTGGAAACAGCGCTTGGGGGCGAACGCTTTCTAGAGGAACTCGAAGACGATCCGTTGCCACGGATCTGCTGAGCCATATTCCCGCTAACCTGAGTCCGGTGTGGGCTCCTGCGGCAGCGCGTGCACGATGCCTTGGTGGCAGTCGATACAAGTCAGGTCGCGCTCCGACGCCGTAGCATGCCGTCGGCGGGCGATGCCGCCCTGTGTCTCGAGGTCCATGGCCTCGATCATGTGGCAGTGGCGGCAGTACTCGGAGTCGTTGGCGCGGTACTCTTCCCAGACCGACTCGGCCATCTCCGAACGGGCCGCTTCAAACTTCTCCGCGGTGCCGAGCTTGCCCATTAGCTCCGGGATGATGTCTACCGAAACCACGATCTTGGTCAGAATCAGATCAATCTGCCCGTGAGGCAGATGACAGTCGGCGCAATCGGCCCGAACGCCGCTGGTGTTGGAGAAGTGACTCGAGGCTTCGTATTCCGGTCTGATGAATTGCTCGTGCGAGTGGCAGACGTAGCAGAACTCGTTGCTGCTCGTCGCATGCAGAATCTCGTTGCCAACGCCCAGCCCGACTGCACCGACGATGAGTGCGGCGAAGCCGCCGAGTGGAATCCCAAGTAGCCAACGCGCACTGGGCCGCGCCCAGATTCTGGCCCCGATGCCGTTTCGCCCCTCAGTCGGTTCGCTGCTCATGGCTTTGGCCCGTCTCGATTTGGTCTCGAGCCCTGATGGCTCATCTCGGCGCTACTCTCCTTGAGCAAAGAACGCTGCGATATCGGCTAGATCGGTCTCGCTCAGGTCATTACCGTCGTCGGGATGTCCACTGTCTGCGGCGCGAATAGCTTCGATCAGTAACAAGATATCCGCTTCTCGCTCGCCGACGAAGTCATCCGAAAAGTGGCACGCTAGACACGCTTCCGCTTTGGTCCTGCCGGCATCGGGGTCCGCGGCAAGCGAGAGTCCCGGCAAGGCCAGGGACGTTAATGCGAGTATCAGGTTTCGGCGTCTAGTCATGTTTGCATGGGCTGGGTTTGGTTCAGTGAAGTTGAACTCAACGCCTCTGCGTATCCACTTTTCAGGCGCCATAAGTTACGTCAGATCGATAATGCTTGTGCAAAACGCCGATGTAAAGTGACGTGGGCGAAGTATCGATGGATGGTTTATGGCTCATCGGCTCAGCCGAAAGTTAAAGGCCGGTACTTGTGGCGTGAATTGAATAATGCATGGGATCGAGAGGGTCTTTTTGGTTGTTCTCGTGCTCTTTTGTTGCACACTCCCTTAAGTTTTGAGATGTTAGGAGTCATGAGGCAGTCGAGTAAATCGTTTGGGCGGTCGCCGAGTGCCGTGGCACTCGTCTTGGTTCTGTCGCTCCTGCTGGGCTGTGAGGGTGACACGGGCCCCCGGGGACCCGAGGGCGAGGAAGGTGCAACGGGATCGGCAGGTCCGCCGGGCCCGGCCGGTTCGTCGGGCGTGGTGCCCGTGACCTCGGCCGAGCGCATCAATGTCGTCGTCAACGGCGTCAACATTCCCGCGGGCGGTGGGGCGCCCGTGGCCAACGTCAGTCTGACAGACGACCTGGGTTTCGGCCTGATCGACTTGCCCGCAGCCAACATCCGTTTCGCGATCGCACAACTGACTCCCGGCGCGAACGGCGGGTCCAGTGAGTGGCAGTCCTATATCACGCGCGCCGACGGCGGTATTCCGGATGTGCAGGCAACTACGGAGACGGCCACGGCTGGAACCTACGTCGATAATGGCGACGGGACCTATCAGTACACATTCTCCACATCTTTGACGGATTACCCTGCAGGGCCCGTCTTCGACGCAACAAAGACCCATCGGCTCGGGATCGAAATTCGCACTACCTCGGGAGGGTTCCTCCCCGAGAATATCCCGGCCAATAATGCGCCATTCGACTTCTTGCCCGTCGGCGGCGCGCCGACGTTCACGCGGCTGATCGTCGATAACGACACCTGTAATGCCTGCCACGATAATCTCGAGTTACACGGCGAGGCGCGCTTTGACGTCGAGTATTGCGTGCAATGCCATAATCCTTACTCCCTCGATGGAAATACGGGCAATTCCGTCGACATGAAGGTGATGACCCATAAGATTCATCACGGCGTCAATCTCGCCAATGGTTATGCGATCGTTGGGTTCGGCGGTACCGTGCACGATTACTCCGACGTCGTCTTCTCCCAGGACGTGCGCAACTGTACGACCTGTCAGGAAGGTGCAACGGGATCGGCAGGTCCGCCGGGCCCGGCCGGTTCGTCGGGC
>PVMK01155599.1_pt1 | contig 32574 bp, 33 predicted proteins | sample 1853481 | NCBI WGS metagenome assembly PVMK01 (sample SAMN08533507, study PRJNA380276) | Marine sediment metagenome, whole genome shotgun sequencing project.
AATCGAAAAATGCGTCCAGGCTCTTGATCCCGGTCACAGTGTCACCGTCGACACAGACCTCCATCGCCGCCTGGGCCATGCTTGTACCCAGCAGCAAACCGATGGCCATTGAACCAGCCGCCAGGGCCGAAAGTTTCTTCATCTGTTTCATGCTATATAACTCCTCAACTATGTTGGTAACCAGACTTGTTGATTAAACACAAATATCGATTATGCGTATCCTAGAACAGCTTGAGATAGCCTGAGTTTAGATGACATGATTCAATATCGTGTACTAAGTATAGATCAATTTGTTGGGAAATAAGGTAATCAAATCAGTGAACGTTCGTAGTTCCGCTATTGGCCGATTCCGGTTATACGTGCTGTTGAAAATTTAGTCTGGTAACCGTCCGCTTTCTGGTGAAAAGCAGACGATTAAACCTGACCTGATCGGACACTGCATGCAAGATCAAATCCGGGTTATTACAGGATAGGAGCCTGATAGTTAATGTTGGTGACCACCTGGCCCATGGGCATGACCATGTTGAGTTTCTTCTTCGCTGGCATCTCTAATATCGGTAATTTCTACTTCAAATGTCAGCTGTATACCCGCCAATGGGTGGTTGCCGTCCACATCCACGATAAAACGGCCTAGTTTCAGCACCGTTACCTGCACCGGGCCCTTGTTGGTCTTTAAATTCAGGATCTGACCAACGGTTATTTTTCCAAGGCCCTTGAGTCGTTTCAGAGGGATCCGTTGAATATTATTTTCATTGTGCACGCCATAGGCCTCTTCAGGCTCCAGCGTCGCACTGAATTTGTCGCTGATTGAATGTCCTTCCATGGCTTTTTCGAGGCCCGGAATGATGTTGTTGGCACCATGCAGATAGGTCATCGGATCCTTGTCATGAGACGACTCCAACTCATCGCCCTCGCCATTTGTTAAAGTGTAATGAAAGCTTACGACCTTGTTTTTTTCAGCAATCATAAAATTCTCAGTTTCGGGCCATGGTGATCGGCTTGGCATTATACCCCCGGGCCGCTTTTGCAAACAGTAGCTGCGCGGGCGCTGTTTGTACGCTATGGTCTATTTATGAATAAACCCCTTTGTTCCAGTATCAGAAAATCGGTTACAGGTGTACTTTATGCGCAAATACGGACTTCTATTCATACTAACCCTGTTTACCACCACATCAATAGCGCAGCTACCCGTTGATGAATTGGCTCAGCCACCGGTTAATGAAGAAGACGAAGCCGTTGTTATCAATCCCATTGTCGAAAACCCGGTGCAACTGGAGATTACCGAGTGGCCGGTGCCGTGGAAAGACAGCCGGCCACGCGACCCGGACGTGGCCCCTAACGGGGTTATCTGGCTGGTCGGCCAAGGTGGTGACTACGCTGCACGATTTGATCCCGCCAGCAAGGAATTCACCCGCAAGGTATTGCCACCCGGAACCGGTCCGCACAACCTGATCGTCGACCGCAATGGCTCATTGTGGATCGCGGGCAACCGCCAGGCTTTTATCGGCCGCATGAATTCCGTTACCGGTGAGTTGACCCGTTTCACCATGCCCGATGATACTGCCAGGGACCCGCATACACTGGTCTTTTCCGGCAGAGATGAAATCTGGTTCACAATGCAGTGGAGTAATTACGTCGGCCGTCTGAACAAACGCAGCGGTGAAGTGGACCTGGTGCCGATGCAAACCGAAAAAGCACGGCCATACGGGATAAAAATGGATTCAAAAGACCATCCGTGGATTGCCCTTTTGGGCACCAATGGACTGGCTACCATTGACCCCGGGAGCATGGAATTGAGCGTAATCTACCTGCCGCGTGAAGATGCGCGTGTGCGAAGACTGGCCATTACAAGCGATGATATCGTCTGGTATACCGATTACAGCCAGGGTTATATCGGCCGTTACGACCCATCAAGCGGTGAATTTACCGAGTGGAAAACACCCAGTGAAAAATCCGGCCCCTATGCAATGGCCGCCGATAACCTGGGCCGCATTTGGTTTGTAGAAACGTGGCCAGACCCGAACCTGCTGGTAGGGTTTGACCCGCTGTTCGGTACCTTCTTCAGCGTAACCCCCATTCCAAGCGGTGCCGGTGCTGTCCGCCACATGGTTTATGACCCAAGCCGAAACAGTCTGTGGTTCGGAACGGATACCAATAACCTGGCACAGGCTGTTTTGCCGTAACGCTACCTACCACCCGCTGGGTGCATATTAGGTTCACTCAACGGTGATAGTAATTCTTTCCGACATCACCGGCGGGTCGTGCGGAACATGTGAAAAATTGCCTAGCAGCAACTGCAGGGTATGCTTGCCGGGTGCAAGACTCAGGGTGGTTTCGGTCTGGCCGCCACCAAAATGACGCACCTGTTCGGTTTTAGGTAATGGTGCATCCATCGGCGGCAGCATATCCATATCAATCAGCAAGTGATGATGGCCGGTATTGTCAGCATCCACTCCCGCGGGCGCCACACCCATGCCGCGCAAACCGAACTGGAGCTTGAATTCCCCGCTCACCGTGTCACCGTCTTGGGGTGAAATAAAATATAGCTCTGAATCCGCAAATGCGATTGGAATAAACAGCAACGCCATGATTAGCAGGCAAGATAATTTCATTTTGATTCTCCTTGTTCATTTATCCAGCGACCGACCTCGTCCTTAAGTATAGCCAATGGAACCGAGCCCAGTGCAAGGATGAAATCATGGAAATCACGCAGGTCAAAATCCGTACCCAGGCGGCTTTCGGCCTCATGACGCAATTGCCAGATGGTGTATTCACCGAGTTTGTAGCTCAGGGCTTGTGCCGGCCAGGAAATATAACGGTCTACCTCGGTGGTAATCTCGTGGATCGACAAGGCGGTATTGTCAGCAAGGTAATCCTGCGCCTGCTTGCGGGTCCAGCCCATGGCGTGCACACCGGTATCGATAACCAGCCTGCAGGCCCGCCACATCTCATAGGTCAGGCGGCCGAAATTCTGGTAGGGCGTCTCGTAAATATCCATTTCGACACCCAGCTTCTCAGCGTACAGGGCCCAGCCTTCGCCGTAGGCGGAAATATATTCATACCGCCTGAAGTCCGGTTGCTCGCCCTGCTCCTTGGCCAGCGCGCCCTGCAAGTGATGACCAGGCACGGCTTCGTGCAGTGTCAGTGCCGGCAGTGTGTACAAAGGCCGGCTTTCAAGCGCATAGGTATTGACCCAGTAATAACCGCCCCGGTGTGCCGATAATGGTGAATCCACGTAGCGACCGGCGGTATAAAAGGGTGCAATAATCTCCGGTACCGGCGCCACACCATAGGGCTGGCGTGGCAATTTGCCAAACAACTGTGGCAGTCGACCATCCGTTTTCTTGGCGATGTAGGAGGCCTCGGCCAGCAATTCATGTGGTGTTTTTGCGTAGAACTGCGGGTCCGCGCGCAAAAACCGGATGAAGGCAGCCAGGTCACCGTCAAATTTCAGGGCCTTGATGATGGTCTCCATCTCTGCACGAATGCGGGCAACCTCGGAGAGGCCAAGCTGATGGATCTCGTCGGCACTCATATCCACCGTGGCATAAAGGTAAATCTGTTCCTGGTAATAACGCTCCCCATCGGGCAGCCTGGTTGCACCCAGCGTGGTACGCGCAGCGGGGAAATATTCATCTACAAAGAAGTCCAGCAGCCGTTGATAAGCCGGCACAACACCTTGCATAACTGCGTTGTGGGCACTGGAAATCAATTCCTGCTTCTGTGCATCTGCAATGTTCTTGTCAATATTCAAAAACGGTTTGTAAAAGACGCTTCGCTCCGGTGTTTCAACCAATTGCTTGCGGACGGGTACTTCGCGGCCAGCCAGGATAACGCGTGGCTGGGTCATACCGGTGCGCAGGCCCTCGCGCATCAGGGCAATGTACTCATCCATGACAAGCGGCAGTGCATTCAAGCGTGACAGGTAGTTGCGGTAATCTTCAATGGAATTGAATTCGGTCTCTTCGCCCCAGCGGGTCCATGACAGGTAAAACCCCCAATCGCTATTGAATGGAATCAGGTAGGCCCGGGTTTCATAATCGGCAAGAAACTGGTGTATCTGCCGGCCGAACATGCGGTAATTTATACATTCCTCACGTGACAGGTTTTCACAGGAAATCGGCGTAAGTTCAAGCTTGATCTGCTTCCAGAATTGGTAACGCCGGAGTTGGTCTTTTTCGCTGACATGCGTGATCAGGTGGTCGTAATCGCTGTTGCCGCTTGCGCGTGCCAAAGATGGGAATTCGCTGATCCTGAAAGCCCATTCTCTTTCATACAGGACACGGAATGCCTCGCTGTCTCCACCCGCATATATATTGAAGGACAGTAACACCAGCAGCAATGGAATAAGTTTTTTCATTATTTGATACTCAGGAAACAAAAAAGCCCTGCCAATAAGGGTCATCTTCGGGATCAACGGTAATGGTGTTTTCCCCGTAGATCCGAGCCCAGCCTTCAATCGAGGGAATGATCGCGGGGTAGTTACCCACCCGGGTGATGTCTTCAACCCGGCCGGTAAACTGGCTGCCAATATAACTCTCGTGTACAAAACGGTCACCCTTCGACAATTTGCCCCGTGCCACCAACTGCGCCATGCGCGCCGATGTGCCGGTACCACAAGGTGAGCGGTCGATCGCGGCATCACCATAGAAAACGGCATTACGGGCATCGGAACCCGGCTGTTTTGCTTTGCCGGTCCACTCCAGATGTGTCAGCGAATTGATACGCGGGTCTTCGGGGTGAATAAATGTGTATTTTTCATTCAGCCGGTCACGCAAGAGCGGACTGATGCGTAGAATATCGCCGGCGGAAAGGTCTTCCAGATCACGGTAGTGAGTCTGTGGATCGACAATGGCATAGAACGCGCCGCCATAAGCCACATCCACATTGAGTTGCCCGCCCAACTCCGGACAATCCACGCTCAATTCCTGCGCATGCAGGTAGGAGGGTACATTGACCAGCCTGACCGACTTCACCTTGCCACCCTGTTCGGCATAACTGGCCACCACCTTGCCGGCCGGGGTTTCGAGATGCAGTTCACCGGCAATGCGCGGTTTCACCAGGCCTTTTTCAATGGCAACCGTTACGGTGCCGATAGTGCCATGACCGCACATGGCAAGACAGCCGGAGGTTTCAATATACAAAATGCCAATATCGCAATCGTCGCGGGCACTGGGATACAGCATGCTGCCAGACATCATTGCGTGGCCGCGTGGTTCATACATCAAGGCCGTGCGGATCCAGTCAAACTCGTTCAGAAAGTGCTCACGCTTATCCAGCATGGTTTTACCAGCCAGTTCCGGGGCTCCACTAATGACCACCCGCACCGGGTTGCCACAGGTATGCGCATCAATACATTGAAAAGTTCTTGCCGTTGGAGTCTTCATCCCTTTGCTCTATTAATCTGCGTAATCTGCGGATACAAAACCCTATGAAAACCGGTCAAAACGAAATGCGGAAAGATCTGTATGTGGTTCATTGCCGGTCACCATGTCTGCAATTATTCGGCCGGTGGTCGGGCCCTGGGTCAGGCCATAATGACCGTGTCCAAAAGCATAGAATACATTGGAATGACGCGGTGAGACGGAAATGACCGGCATCGAATCCACCATCATCGGACGCGGCCCCATCCACTCGGTCGCACCCTCGGTATTAAGGCCATCAAGATAGTGGCTGGCGTGTTTGAGCAGGGCCTTGGCGCGCCTGTAATCAGGTGCCGCATCCAGTGCGGCAAATTCCGCCGTACCGGCCACCCTCAGACCGGTTTCAAGCGGGGTCATGACAAATACCCGGCTCAGCGACATAACGGGGTAATGTAATTCGATGCCCGGGTTGCTGATCATGCTGTGGTAACCGCGTTTGGCGATCATCGGTACTTTATAGTCCAGTTGCGCGGCAATGGCATTGGACCAGGCACCGGCAGCAACCACGAGTTGGTCCGCCTCAATCCTGCGACCGCTTTGCGTCTGCATGCTGACACCTGAACCAGTGGCAGTAACATGCATAATACGGTCCTGGAGCCATTCCCCACCATGACTGAAGCAGTGCTCTGCGATACGTGCTGTTACTTTGGCCGGGTCTGCCAGGTGATGCCAGTCCGGCATCATGATTGCCACGCCTTTTGCCAGTTTCAGGCACGGTATCATGGCCTTCAGTTCAGACGAACTGAGTCGGTGTGATTCAAAGCCCAGTCTTGCCCGCAGCTTGAATTGCCAATCATCATCCAGGTATTCTTTTTCCGTATCATAAATGTGTATGGCACCACGGGAAAACTTCAAATGGGCCGAGTCAGTAGCGTCCAGAATTTCGTCATAGTCGGCAAAGGCCGTGCGCATCAACAGAGTTTGTGCAGTGGCAATTTCTTCTACTTTTTGCATGTTGCTGACACGCCAGAATTTCCAGAACCACGGTATCAGGGCCGGAAAATCCAGTGGCCGGATACGCATCGGGCCCACCGGGTCCAGAATCCAGCCGGGCACCTTTTTGATCAGGCCCGGATAGGAAAAAGGAATCACACTGGAAGTTGAGATACAGGATGCATTTCCGGAACTACATGCCTGTCCGGGTAATTCGTGATCCACAAGGGTCACCTGCAGCCCTTTGCGCTGCAGATGCCAGGCACAACTTGCGCCGATGATACCGGCGCCAATTACTACGCAATGCTTGTTCACTTCAGCTCAACACATCCAGTCCGTTAACCAGGCCTTCCAGTATCGCAATGATCTCATCCAATGCCCTGATTGCGCCAGCACCATCCCCGTCTGCCACTGCCCGGGCCAGGCCACCATGTAGCTGTGCTGAGCGTGGCAGATCAAGTCGCTGCCTATACAGATACCATAAACGACGGCACTGGCTGTGCATAGCCGTCAACGCTTTGACCAGGAAGGGGTTGCTGCAAGCCGCCTCCAGCAATTCATCCAAGCGACGGTCCAGGCGGAAAAACAAACCCAGGTCATTGCCGGCAGCTTCCAGGTGCGAGGCCAGTATCCGCAGGGCCTGGCGTTGATCGGGTGTTGCCCGTTCCGCTGCTTTTACAACCATTAGTCGCTCCAATACCCGGCGCGCCTCAATTATCTGCTTCAGATCTGAACGCCGCAATGGCGTGACCATCAAACCTTTGCGCGGCAATATCTGCAGCAGGCCTTCTACCGACAACCTCTGAATGGCTTCACGCACCGGGGTTCGGCCGATCCCCGCCTTGTCCATCAGGTCCTTCTCGCCGATCAGTTGACCGGGTGCGAGTTTGAGTGTCACCAGTTGTTCTTCAAGACGGCTGTAGGCCTGCTCAGCCAGGCTGCCGGATTCCGGTAACTGCTTTACAGCTGTGTTCATACAGGCGGGCGGTTGGCCAGCGCGTGTTCTACGGTCTGACGCACACTGCGGGCCTCGTTATCACTCAAGGGAAGCCGTGGTGACCTGACCCTCGACGAGCCAACCCCGATGATTTCTTCAACCAGTTTTATCTGTTGTACAAATTTGGGACCGATATCAAGATGCAACAAGGGCAGGAACCACTCGTACAGCGCCCTCGCCTGCACCCACTGCCCGGCGCTCATCATTTCATACAAGCGCACCGTTTCCCGTGGGAATGCGACCACCAGGCCGGCCACCCAGCCTACTGCGCCTAATGAGAAGCACTCATAAGCAAGGTCATCCACACCACAGAATATGGCGTAGCGCTCGCCGAGTATTCGACGAATCTCAGGAATACGACGGGTATCGGCCGAAGACTCCTTGATGGCGACAAATTTTGAATTTGAAGCGAGTGTTTCAAAATCTGCGGGCAGCAGATCCGTGCCATATGCGACCGGGTTGTTGTACAACATGACCGGCAAATCGGACGCGGTCGCAACTGTCTGCAGATAGGTGAGTGTTTCATGCCGGTCACCCTGATAACGCATCGGTGGCAGCAACATGACGCCATCAACACCCATTACCTCGGCCCGGCTTGCATAATTACATGCTTCGCGCGTATCGGATTCAGCAATACAAGCCAGTAGTGGCACCCGGTTTTCAAGCTTGCGGATAAAAAACTCTGTTAACTGGAGTTTTTCATCAATATTCAGCGCGGAATTTTCACCCAAAGAGCCAAGAATGATGATGCCATCCACACCGGCCTTCAACTGGAACTCCAGGTGTTCGGCCATTGCGTCCAGATCCAGGCTGAAATCCGACTTAAATTTTGTTGTTAACGCGGGGAACACACCCTGCCATCTTACTGAATTCATAAATGATCTCATATTTTGTTTTTTAATATATGTCTGATATATCAGATGATATCATAATTCTTTTCAAACTGGTTTTTCAATCTGGTTTTCGAACTGTTAAAACGCCGGGAATACTTGAAGATAAAAAAACCCGGCAGAATCTTTCTGCCGGGTATTGGTACAAGGTTTGTTATGAAAGTCTTTATTTCTTGATCTTGATCGAGCCGTTAACCGTATCAATATTCAGCCTGGCACTACCGTTGCCAATATTTCCGTTTAAATCACTGCCAACAAAACCCTTGTCAGTTTCCAGGCCAAAATCCCGGCCATTAATGCCACCATTCAGGGTATCTGCACTGACCTGAACATCAGCGTCTTCGGGCAGCACTATCGTTACCCGCCCATTGACCGTCTCGGCTTTTATGCTTTGCTCGCCTTCACACTTTTCAAAACCGGCATTAATACCGCCATTGACCGTGGAAAGCCTGGCATCGCCTTCCAAACCGACGATTTCAAGGTCACCATTGACCGATTCAGCAACCACCTTGCCGGTTACGCCGCTGATGGCTACATCACCATTTACTGTTTCAACAGAATCCAGCATGGTGCCGCTTGGTACTGTAATTACATATTTAACCTGGCCGCTGCTGCCATGGGAAAACCAGCCATCTGAATCCCCGAGTTCAGTTTCAACAACAATTTCGCTAGCGGAATAGGAAGTTTCAATTTCAATTTCATCCAGATCCTTCTGGTTTTTCGCCTTCTTGGTCGCAACAATTTCAACCGTGTTACCACTGCCACCGGTAATGGTAATGGAGCCATTTACATTGGAAATGCTGAAACGACCGCCATCATCCAATGTGTAGGAAAATGTTTCTTCTTCTGTGACGCTTGCAAAAACGCTGACGCTGGCCAACAAAGCCACAGCAAAAATGAATGATCTGTATCCCATAACAAGTCTCCCGTATTCTTTATATAAGTAGTCTCTATACGGCGTTTGATGCGCTTAACCTCAAAGAGGTTTAAACCACTGTCAGGATTGTAGAGTAAAGTATCTTGAATTGACCGTGTCAGAAGCAATGGGTGTAAGCTTGTCATCCCGGCGTAGGCCGGAATGACATTTGTTTTCCGGGATGAGTTGGTTCTAATGTGCCGGGAACAGTGCCACCGGTTTGGTTTCACCCATCATCTGCTGACGCACCAATGGAATCGGCGGGCCACCGTAGCTCAGGAATGCATCATGAAACTCACGCCAGGCGGTTCTGCCGCCACGTGTGGCTGTCCAGTCATCACGTAAACGTTTGATCATCAGTTTGCCCATGGTGTAATTCAAATAGGCCGGGTCATATGTGCCCCGTGCTGCCTGTTGTATGGCCGTGCCTTCACTCTGGAAAGCTTCCTCGATAAAAAACCGTTTTGAATCCTCTACCGACCAGCCCCTCGTGTGTAAACCGATGGTTGAAAGAAAGCGCGCATTGCGCAGCAAGGCGTTGCTGATCTGGCCGATCCTGGTCTCAGGATCACCATTGCGTAAACCGGCTTCGATCATCATCTCCTCGGTGTAATGCGCCCAGCCTTCGGCATAGGCATAACCGACAAATACACGGCCATAGAAGAACGATGCGCGGTTGGCATGCAGGAAGTTCAAAAAATGACCGGGCCAGACCTCATGGATCGAGGTAAATAAAAGATCTGCCTCACCAGCGACATAGTCCGCCTGGACATCTTCGGGCCAGGCCGGGTTGGGCGGGGAAATGTAATAAACCGATGGCTGATTTTTTTCCCAGGCACCCGGGATATTGATATAGGCAAAATTGGAGCGTGCATACGGTGGCGACTCGTTGACCTTCGCCTCTTCTTCGCCGGGAATACTGACCAGATCTTCCTGCACGATAAATTTACGTATTTCCTTCAACTGGCCACGGGCGGCCTGAACCGAGCTATCTTTTGGCTTGTTGCCGGACATCTTTGCAAAACACTCCCGAACAGTGACGCCCGGCGCAAACTCAGCACAGGCATCATTCAAGTTCTGTAGATTACGAGCCATATCCGCACGGCCAATCGCTTCAAGCTCCTCCAGGGAAATATCGACACGCTCGGTATCCCACAACATTTCCCTGAACAGATCAGGACCCAGGGCAAAATCCCCGGTCGCATCCGGCAGGTTGGATTTCAGCCAGTCAGCCATATCCTGCATGGCTACAATGGCCTCTGCGTTCGCGCTGGAAAATGCCTGCTGCAGACCTTTGTCTTCGACCGCCGACCATACCGCAGGCACCTCGTCACGAAAATACTCGGCATATCCACCAAATGCATCAATACCCAACTGTAGCCAGGTACGTGGCATCGGCATGGCGAGGTTTTCCCGGATTTGCCCGACCGCTACCGGTAAATTTTCCAGATAGAGCGTAAATGCTTGCATACGCTGCTCAAGCGAAGCGTAATCCAGCGCGATATAAGCACTGGGGTCCAGGGAATCACCCATCCAGCCAAAATAGAACTGGGGACTGCGAAACGGCAGTTGGGCCTTTTCCATCCAGAACAGATCCTGGTCTACTCGGGAGACGAGGTATTCACGCTGGTATAACTGATCTGAACTCATCTGGGTCATCAGCGTAAGCCATGGCCTCGTCACGCACCTGGTGTAAACGTGCGATTTCTTTTTCAATTGCCGCACGGCTCCAGTCAGGAAGTTGTCCGTCATATTCGTGCCGCCCCTGTGTCACTGCCCATTGCGGATGGGCTTCGATATGCGCCTCTATCTGTCGTGTAACAAATTTCGCCCAGGTCTCTGCTTGTGCTTGCTCTACCTGGGGTTTGGGGGAAACGTCAGGTTCTTCAGTTTTATTGCAGGCCGTCAGTGCAAATAATGACAGGAATGTCAGCGACAAAAAGGTTCGCATCGGGAATTTGATCATGTTGGGGTTCCGCAGAAAAGAATCGGCTATCTTAGCAGGTAGCAATTGGAAAGCCAGACGTAGTTTGGCACAGCGTTTGCAGCGCCCATCCTCCAGGCTCTATTCGTCGTCGAGGTGCTCAATGCTGGCGTCACTGTCTTGATGTAGTTCAAACTTATGGATTAATTCGTCGACCTTCGCCCACATTGCGTCGTCGAAATCAACACGGGTCAGGTTGGAAATGATATTGATCAACACGGTTTTTTCTTGCTCATCAAAGCCACCGTCCGCACAGCCAATCTCAACTATTTTTTCCAGTTCCTGCACACTCATCCTGCCATCATGGCTGAAGGCTTCAAAAGCATGCCGTTTCATTTTTTGCCAATCGGACGTGTTGACCATCGCAGATTCCACCTCGTGAACCTAAAAAGTCATTTCTTCAATCCAGTTATAACAGATTTTAGGGCAAAGGCACGAATTGGGAGGGTTTCGCCGATAGAACTCTGCCGTTCATCCTGAACATGCGCCGCTCCTGCGCATCACTGCGCCCGCGGCATACCGTTCATCCTGAACATAAAAAGCCCCGGATGAAACCGGGGCTTTAATCGAAATTTCAAAAGGTCTATTTCACACCATGCATCAGCTTGTTGATGGCCGGTGCCAGCACCAGGTATAGGATACCAACAACCAATCCAATCCAGAACAGTAACATGTATACTTCCGAGTACTGGCTCATAGTTGCTCCAATCGGCGCCCCATGCTCTCCATTACCGCCGCCTGATGCTATCGCAGCAATCAAACCGGCCACGTATTGCGCCATTGCGATAGAGAGGAACCAACCGCCCATGGCCAGACCCACCTCCTTTTCATCCGCCAGCTTGGTGACCATGCTGAGGCCAATTGGTGACAGGCATAGTTCACCGGTTGTATGCAGAAAATACGTCATGGCCAGGAATATCCAGGGTACAAGGCCAGCTGCATTGGTCAAATTGCCAATCGCAAAAACCAGCAGATAGAAACCCAGCGCTACCTGGATCAAGCCCAGTGCAAACTTGCGTGGAATCGACGGGTTCATCTTCATCAGGTCAAGTTTGGGCCACAACATCGCGAACATGGGTGCCATTATTAATATGTACAACGGATTAAGCGACTGGAAAACACCAAAGCCACCAGCCTGCCAGGTCTCCATGCTGCCGAACATCGGCGTAACAAATTCACGTGCAAAGAAATTCAGCGAACTGCCAGCCTGTTCAAACAGTGCCCAGAAACAGGCATTGGCGACAAACAGGATAAGCATCGCGATGTACCGGTGGAGTTGTACCTTGCTCTTTGCCCTGATACCTGCCATCACGAAGTAGGCAATCAGACCCAGCATGATGACAACCAGCAAGTAACCCAGAATAGTGCTCTCCGATAACAGGAAGAAAACAATCCCGGCCAGCACAATGGCTCCGGCGCCAACAGCGAAAAACCGCCCCCAGCCTTCCTTGCCTTCCTCCGGCAAGCCAATACGCCCCAGTGATTTCTTGGCAACTTCCAGGAACAAGGTCGACAGTATCATGCCAATACCTGCCGCGAAAAAGCCCCACTTCAGACCCCATACCGTACCGATCCAGGCGGCTGTCACAAACGGTGCAAGCATTGCCCCAAGGTTGATACCCATGTAGAAAATGGTAAAACCGGAATCACGTCTTACATCATCGGGTGCATACAGTTTTCCGATCATGGTGGAAATATTAGGTTTGAAAAGACCGTTACCAGCAACGATCAGCGACAGCCCGACAAGAAACCAGTTCAGGTCTTCGATCAACAGCACCATCAATCCCGGCCGCCATAATGATGGCACCCAGCAGGATAGACCTCTGATACCCCAGGATACGGTCAGCTACATAACCGCCCTGCAATACCGGTCGCATACACCAGCGCAGTATAACCACCATAAACAAGGCTGGCCTCCGCGTTGGCGCCCGCACCGAGGTGTGCGAAAAATGTGGTGGCGACGTAAACCGCCAATACGGCGCGCATACCGTAGTAGGCAAAGCGTTCCCACATCTCGATATTGAATAACTGCCACAGGGCCTTGGGGTGGCCCAAAAATTCTCCGCCCGGTGGCGGTATAAACGCGGTGCTGGCACCATCTGTTTGATTGGTCACGTTTGAAGCTCCAAATCTGTTTTGAGTGATAGAATTCAGGTGGCCACGTACTTTACATGGCAAAAAAGTAGGGCAAGCATACCACTGCCCGCACTCAATCGCCTATCGCTCATGGCAAATTCATAAAACACCTATACTATGGATACTTCCTTAAGTTTGATAATCAATAAAAATTCCAAATAAGGCATAAATCATGGATCAGAAAACTGCTCAGCTCTTTATTGATGAAATTTGGACGGATTCCATCGTTCCCGAATTGGTTGAATACATAAAGATTCCAAATAAGTCACCCCACTTTGATGCCAACTGGCTTGAACACGGTTATATGGAGGACGCGGTCCAACAGATATTCAACTGGTCCCGGGCACAGGACGTCAAGGGCATGACGCTGGAGATCGTCCGGCTGGAGGGGCGAACCCCGCTGATATTCATGGAAATCCCCGCCCGGGGCGAAGCCCGCGCCGATGACACCATCCTGATGTATGGTCACCTGGACAAACAACCCGAAATGACCGGTTGGGCCGATGGCCTGGGTCCGTGGATACCGGTGATCAAGGATGAAAAGCTCTATGGCCGCGGTGGTGCTGATGACGGATATGCCGCATTCAGCTCGCTGGCCGCCATCATGGCGGTACAAAGACAGGGCCTGCCGCACGCACGCATCGTGGTCATCATTGAAGCCTGCGAGGAATCCGGCAGTTACGACCTGCCTTTTTATATCAAGCACCTTGAACAACGCATTGGCGAACCTTCGCTGGTGATCTGCCTTGATTCCGGCGCCGGCAATTATGAGCAATTATGGCTGACGGTCTCATTGCGTGGCATGGTGGCCGGCACCCTGCGGGCCAATGTTTTGAAAGAGGGCGTGCATTCCGGCTATGCATCAGGTGTGGTGCCTTCAAGCTTCCGCGTCCTGCGGCAACTAATGAGCCGGATTGAAGATGAAAATACCGGTAAGGTCCTACCTGAATACCTGTATGCCCGGATTCCCGAACAACGTCTGCAGCAGACCCAGGCCATGGCCGATGCCCTCGGTGACAGCATCTGGCAGGCATATCCGTTTCTCGACGGTGTTGAAGCAATGGCCGATAACAACGTGGAGCGAATCCTTAACCGCACCTGGCGTCCGGCCTTGTCATATACCGGTATTGGCGGCATACCTGAACTGGATTCTGCCGGCAACGTCCTGCGGCCCTATACCGCCCTGAAACTTTCCATGCGCTTACCCGCAACCGTGGATGCCGATGCGGCCACCCAGGCACTGAAAGAAACCCTTGAAGCCAACCCGCCCTCCAATGCACGGGTCAGTTTCGAAGCTGACCAGGCGGCATCGGGCTGGAACGCGCCTGAAATCGCACCGTGGTTGCACGCTTCACTGGAAAGGGGCTCACAGGGAAGTTATGGCCGCAATGTCATGTATATGGGGGAAGGCGGCACCATTCCATTCATGGCCATGCTGGGTGATTATTTCCCACAGGCGCAATTCATGATTACCGGTGTGCTTGGGCCCCAGTCCAATGCCCATGGTCCAAATGAGTTTTTGCATATTCCATTTGCGCGCAAGCTTACTACCTGTGTTGCGCAGGTGATTGTGGATCATTGTAAGCGGGACACTTAAGTCCGATAGGCTTCGATCCGCAGGGACACGGGTACCTCCCCCCTGAGACACGCCGCTAGTATGTCCCTATAGGCTCTCCAAAAACATGGCCCAGGCCAGCCTCTCGACCGGTTCCCGGTCTCACCTCCTCCCTGTTTTTGAAGGTCTCAGGGGGGAGGTACCCGTATCCCTGCTCGCAGCTGGGGTATCTTAAGCACCACTCTTTTATGTCCAAATCTGGTCGGTGAAATAGTGGCGTGAGTCGAAGTATTCGTGTTCAATTTTGAAACCTGAGCCTATGGCCAGGGCTTTTATTTGCCGGTGGCTGTATTTTTGCGAAATTTCCATGAATATTTTTTCACCGGCCGCGAAATGGAAGTCCTTGTTGAGTGCGGCGAGGTGAACAGACTGTGACTGCTTGCTTCTGAGAAAGCTTTGCGCTGCACCGGTGGCCGGGTCGTATTGCGGTAGGTGCTCAAATGCAGTCGTATCAAAATCAGCGCCCAGTTCACGGTTTATCCGGTGCAGCAGGTTCAGATTGAAATCGCGTGTGTGGCCACCCGCATCGTCGTATGCGGCACGGATAATTGCCGGGTCTTTTTGCAAATCCAGTCCGATTAACAAGCCATCCTGCTGTCGCATGGTTCCACGGATTAAACGCAGAAAATCCAGTGCCTGCGACTCTCTGTAGTTACCCAGGTTTGATCCCAGGAACATGATGACTTTTCGTGGCCCTGTTGAATTCGGGTCCTGCAGTTGTGCTGCGGATAGTACCTGCATGTAATCACCATGTATGGCATCTATCTTGAGCCAAGGGCGTCCTTTACATAGGCGGTCGGACAATAGCTGTAGGCTGTTGGCGGAAATGTCTACAGGCCGGTACGTGAAATCTGCACCAGTGTCGTGTAGGGCATCCAGTAACAAGCGGGTCTTGAGCCCGTCACCGGATCCCAGTTCGTCCAGTTCAAACGGTCCCGCAGCAGCAAGGGATTTTGCAATTTGCTGACCCTGTTGCTCAAATATTTCATGTTCACAATCGGTCAGGTAATACTCGGGGCTGGCCATGATGGCCTGGAACAGGCGGTCACCTTCAGCATCATAGAAGTAGCGCGAAAGCAGATACTTGTTTTTTGCGCTGAGGCCGCTCAAGACATCAGCGGCAAATTGCTGGTTGGGGTCGTTTCCTTCCAATGTTATTCAGGTCCGGGTTGCAGGCTCGGCGACTAAGACCGAGCTTCAGGGAAATTGATCACGGATGATATACCAAACCTCATTCGGCACAGCTCTTCGATTGCCTACAGGGTTGATCACCGTTGCCCCGTTCGACCTGGAACGTTGCGTGCGAAATTCCGAATTTTTCCTGCAACTGCTGCGTGAGCTGATATAAAAACGTGTCATCCGCCGGCGTAACCGGCATTAGCAGATGTGCAGTTAATGCGGTACTGGTTGTACTCGTGGGCCAGATATGCAGGTCATGCAGGCCCTCAACGCCTGGCTGAGCCGATAACCAATTGCGGATTTTTTCCGGATCCAGACCACGTGGCACTGCATCAATAGCCAGGTTCAGCGAATCGCGTAACAGGCCCCAGGTGGACCAGAAGATCACCACCGCAATCAACAGGCTGCTCAGGGGGTCAAACCATTTCAGTCCGAACTTCCAGATCACAAACCCGGATACAACTACACCGAGTGATACCAGCGCATCGGCGGCCATGTGCAGGTATGCGCCGCGTATGTTGAGGTCATGGTCTTTTCCGGATACAAAAAACCAGGCCGTGATTGAATTGATTACAACTCCAATACCCGCTACGACCATGATGATCTGGCCTGCAGGATCCGACGGGTTAAAGAAGCGGTTGATGGCTTCCCAACTGATAAGCACGACAGCCGCCAGCAATAACAGGCCACTGAACATGGAAGCCAGGATGGTGGCGCGGGAATAACCATAAGTGCGTCTCAATGAAGGTTGTTTGCCGGCCAGGTAACTTGCTCCCCAAGCCAGTAACAAACCCAACACATCACTTAAATTGTGACCGGCATCCGTAATCAGGGCCAGCGAGTTGGCCACCACACCATAGAAAACTTCGATCACCACGAAAATGACATTGAGTGCCACCCCGACAGCAAAGGCCCGGTTATAGTCCGGTGCTGCATGATGGTGGTGGTGTGTATCCCTGTTCATTTTCGCGTCATTCAGATATCAATTATAAGCATGCGGTACATGGTACTTGACCAGGGTCACGCTTTGCACTTTTTAGCACATTCAGAACTAGCCTGTACATGTGCCAATTAGTACAATGCACTATATAAAAGCACGTTTGGATACTGCATTCCTTGCAGGCAATTTACTAAGGCGGAAGTTTACGAAATGGGTATCAAATACAAGATCTGGTTCAACGGCGAAATGCGTGATTTTGACGATTGCAATGTACACATTCTGAGTCATGCACTGCACTATGGATCCTCGGTATTTGAGGGTATTCGTGCCTACAAAACCCCACAAGGCACTGCTTTTTTCCGTCTTGATGATCACTTGAAGCGCTTGTATTATTCGGCATCCGTTTACAGGATCCCCATCCGTTACAGTTTTGATGAGATTCGTGACGCCTGTTTTGAAGCGGTACGCAGTACCGGTCTGGACAGTGCTTACATACGCCCGCTTGTCATGCGGGGTAACTGCGGCCTGGGTGTCATACCCAAGGATATGGATGCAGTCGACGTTGCAATCATGGTGGATTCCTGGGGTGCTTACCTCGGAGAAGAGGGACTGAAAAATGGTATCCGCGCCTGTATCACCTCATGGCAGCGTCTTGCACCCAATACGATGCCAACCGGCGTCAAGGCTGGCGGCAATTATCTGTCCAGCCAACTCATTGGTCTGGAAGCCAAGGACCGGGGCTTTGATGAAGGTATCGCACTGGGGCACGATGGATTGCTCAGCGAAGGTGCCGGTGAAAACCTGTTTATCATCAGGGATGGCAGAATTCTGACCCCACCCAGTTCTGCATCCATCCTTGGTGGCATCACCCGCGACACCGTTTTCTCCCTGGTGGAGGATCTTGGCATGCATGTGCTTGAGCAAACCCTGTCACGCGAACAACTCTATGGTGCTGACGAAGTCTTTTTTACCGGTACGGCGGTCGAGGTTACGCCCGTGCGCCAGGTTGATCACATCACCATAGGCAATGGTGGCTGCGGTCCAATGACCAAGCGTATTCAATCGGCATTTTTTGGCTTGTTCACCGGTGAAACGGAAGACAAGCGCGACTGGCTCGCCCACCTGTAATCTGCCAGCGGCGACGCTGACTGACAAATCACTGACTGACAATTATTGTCAGTCAGTCGACACATATTGGCAAAACCAAGGGAAATATGGTGTGGGATTTTTTGCCAAATCCTAATATATCTTATTGAATATAATCATATTAATGTATATTTTAAAGTCTTGGCGTGGTTTTTGCATTATAAGGGGGTGAACGTAATGCTAAAACACTAGATTCAATGTGTAAAGGCCATAGGCCCTTTGCACATGACAGCATTGTCGCCACCTGCAAGAAAAAGCTGCCCACAAGGCAGTAAAAAGGGAGCACGACCCAGACAACAGGGTCAGTTAGTCAAGATATAAACTTGGGTAATAGGCAAGGGGATAAGTGAGGGGAATCAAGGGGATCGAGTAAGGGGGTGGTCAGGACGTCAATGGGGGCTGGCAGAATGACCTTGAAATTGGGGGAACGTAGGCGTATTGGCGAGAACCAATATGTCTCCACTTATAAAAAGACCCGTTTAATACGGGTCTTTTTATTTGCCTGCGAAAAGGAAATGCTAGGCGCCGATGTAATCGGTGATGATATAACCACCTGATTTCTGGTCATGCTCCAGCGTCACCATTTTTTGTTCTTCCATTTGCTCCAGCAATTCGCTGAACGAGCGAAAGCCATGGTAACGCTCATTGAAACCGGGTTTACGTCTTTTTAGCGCTTGTTTAACCATCGAGCCCCAGACTTTTTCCTCGGGGTCTCGCTCGGAGAACAAATCGTCCATGGTCTCCAGCACCCACCCAAATGCCTTTTCCGCACGTTGCTGGCTTTTACCTGGTGCAGACTGGGTATCATCACCATTTTCTTTGCCATTTTCTTTTTTGACGTTGGTCTTTTTCTTTTTCGGCTTGCGGCGCTCGGCCTGGCGAACGATATCATCGTAGTAGATGAACTCATCACAGTTGGCGATCAACAGGTTCGAGGTCGACTCTTTTACCCCGACCCCGATAACAATCTTGTTGTTCTCACGCAGTTTGGATACCAACGGTGAAAAATCCGAGTCACCTGAAATCACCACGAAGGTATCGACATGCGACTTGGTGTAACACAGGTCAAGGGCATCAACCACCATGCGGATATCTGCGGAATTCTTGCCGGACTGGCGTACGTGAGGAATCTCGATTAATTCAAAAGAGGCTTCATGCATATCCACCTTGAAATCCTTGTATCGATCCCAGTCACAATAGGCTTTCTTGACCACGATGTTGCCTTTTACCAGCAGGCGCTCCAGCACTTCTTTAATATCAAAACGCGCGTATTTGGCATCGCGAACACCGAGTGCGATGTTCTCAAAATCGCAATACAACGCTAGATTTCTGGACTTGTTAGTCATCGGGGGTTAAACCTTGGCCTGGACAATCTATTCTACTTCCAAATGTGTTTTCCCAAAAGGGTCTTTTTGCAAAAACCGGGACGGCCACACAAATCCGTATGAAAAGCTACTCCGACCCCATAGAATCCACCTATGCAACAGACAAACGACGTTCTCACACCCTATTACCGTCTCGACCCGGAAAAATTGATCCGGGTTATTGAATCAACGGGCTTATTATGTGACGGGCGTCTGCTGGCTTTAAACAGCTATGAAAACCGCGTTTACCAAGTCGGTATCGAGGATGCGGAACCGTTGATCACCAAGGTCTATCGGCCCGGACGATGGACCGATGAACAAATCCTTGAAGAGCACGCTTTTGCACTGGAGATCGCAGACGCGGAGATACCGTTGATTCCACCGATGGAGATCAACGGGCAAACGCTGCACCAGCACGATGGCTTCCGATTTGCCATGTTCGAACGCCGTGGCGGCCATGCACCGGAACTGGATCAAAAGGATACACGCATGTGGCTGGGCCGTTTCCTGGGCCGCATTCACGCAGTTGCTGCCGACAAATCATTCCAAACACGGCCGGAACTGACGATTGAAAGTTTTGGCCATGAACCTGTCAGGGCGTTGCTTGAAGGACAATGGCTGCCCCCACATCTGGAAACGGCTTTTTCCACACTGGCCACCGACTTGCTGATCTCGATCGAGGCCTCATTTGAGCGCGCAGGCGGGTTCAGCAAAATCCGTCTGCACGGCGACTGCCACCCCGGTAACATTCTGTGGCGCGACGGCCCGTTATTTGTCGATCTTGATGACTGCCGCAGCGGTCCGGCAATACAGGATCTGTGGATGCTGCTATCAGGTGACAGTTATGAAATGGCGGAACAAATGAAAGACGTACTGGATGGGTATACGCAGTTTTACCACTTGACCGGCGTGAACTAAACCTGGTTGAAGCCCTGCGTACCCTGCGTATGCTGCACCATGCTGCCTGGCTGGCAAAACGCTGGCAGGATCCGGCCTTTCCGATAGCCTTTCCGTGGTTCGGCGAACCACGTTACTGGGAAGATCTTGTACTCAGCCTGCGGGAACAACTTGGCAGGATGCAGGAAGAGCCAATACAAATTCCGATGTAGTCATCAATAATGGGGTGGGGTTTCATCCTGTGGTTGTGCACCAGGTGAAACATCGCCGATCTCCTTTAAGCGCTCGGATAACAGGCTGAATTGCCGTTTTAACTCCAGAATCTCACGGTCCTGTTTGGCAACAACGGCATTCAGGCTTTCATGTAATTCATCCTGAAAAGCTGCCTGGCTTTCCAACTCTTCGATGCGTTTCGCCAGTATTTCCAACGAATCAGTCACTCGCCTGTTTCCGGCATCTTTTCAGGCGGCTCCCACAATTCGACACGATTGCCATCCGGATCCACGATCCAGCCGAAGCGGCCAAAGTCATGCTCTTCCTTTTCCGGAATCACATCCCCACCGGCGGCCCGCACATTGGCCAGCGCGGCATCCAGGTCGTCCACCACCAGGTTGATCATGAAAGACTGGCCATGGTCGCCAAAATATTCCGTATCAGAGGCAAATGTACTCCAGACCGTGAAAGAATTGGCGGGCATGGCTTCCGGCGCAAAACTGGCTCCGTGGGTAGTTCCCCAGGCCTCGGTCGTCAGACCCAGTGTTTCCTGGTACCACTGTGCGAGTTTTCCGGGGTCCGGTGAACGAAAAAATACACCGCCAACACCAAGTACCCTGCCTTTCGGTTCATTATCCATTTGCATATCCTCCCACGGGCTTTCGTCTCCACACCATCTGCCGTTCAGACGAATTCTTCTGTGTGAATATCCGTCATTTAAAATTCAAACTGTTCCGAAATACTTAACCATTATAGTGCGACAGTATATGCTGTCAGCAACCCCGGCCTGGCTGCTTGCGTTTTCCGCCCGTCGACCCCACTTCGCTATACAGCAAACACAGGAAATTATTATGAGCCAAATGGATACCAGTCCCGAAATAAAAATGGACGCTGCCGCATTGATGCGTGAAGATGTCTATACCGACAGTCGTGTAGGCACGATCCGCAAAATGACGCCGGTTACGATTGATGGCGAAGTGGACAACAGCCGGCCGGTGCAATTTGTCGGTTCCACACAGATCATGACCCCGGGCGGTGCGCTGCCGTTGTCATTTGAGATTGAAACCGAAACGCTGGAAGGTGCCGTTGCCGGATTCGGCGATGCGGCCAGGCTGGCGGTTGAGCGGACCATGGAAGAACTGAAAGAAATGCAGCGCCAGCAAGCATCTTCCATCGTTGTTCCGGGCCGGGAAAACAGCAGGATACAGATGCCCTGACTTAATCGGCCCGCAATATGCTGGCCGGTGGCAATTCAATTAGACTGTTACCGGTATGCAGCATGGATACTGGTAATACTATGACCAACTCTTTTGTCCTTTCCGGATCCTACCGGATCATTTTTGCCATTCTGATGGCATTTTCAGTATCAAGTTCTGCCCAGGATGACATGATCTGGAATTCCCTGGATCCCGATAACACCGTTTACCTGGAGATGCAGGATGGTACGGTAATCATCGAACTTAACCCTGCATTTGCCCCAAAAACAGTCAAACAGTTCAAGCGCTTACTCGAGGATCAATTTTACCGGGGATTAAGTTTTTACCGGGTTATTGATGGTTTCGTTGCACAGGGCGGAGATGAGAGTGACATCGATGGTTCTCAGACGACAAATTTTCTTAAAGCCGAATTCGAAATCAGTTGGCCCTTGAAACCGAAGGATAAAAAAGAAGTGCAAGACTGGATGCCAATGTCGTGGACCCCGGTTCAAACAGACGACATGTTTGCCCCCTATACCGGGTTTATCGATGGTTTTCCTGCTGCACGCGACAAAAAGAAAGCCGGTAAAGCTTGGCTAACCCATTGCCCCGGCACCATCGCCATGGCGCGTAATAATGATCCTGACAGTGGGCTTACGGATTTTTATATCGTCATCGGCCAGGCACCCCGATACCTGGACCGCAACCTGACCATTTTCGGCCGTGTGGTCTGGGGTATGGATGTCGTACAGCGTATCAAGCGTGGCCCCACCCTCAAAAACGGTATTATTGAAGAAGACCTTGAACGCAGCTGGATCAAGCGGATGCGCCTGGCGTCCTCGCTGGGAGATGCTGAAAGGCTGGACATTTACGTGGCCGACACCAACAGCAAGGGTTTCCAAAAAATGCTGAAAGAACGCCGCAACCGCACTGATAAATTTTTCCATCACAAACCACCCAAGGTGCTGGATATCTGCCAGGTTCCGATTCCTGCACGATTGGAGAAACAACCCACCATACGCCCCTAGTGGCCCAACAAGGTAGGTTTGATGGGCCACTAGCGTACTGCATCGTAATTAATGGCACTTTTCGCCAGCGAGATTACAAATCACCTCCTATACTTTTAGACAATAACTAAAAGAAGGGAAACAAAATGCGCGGGGAACAAGCATGAAACTGAATTGGAAAATCATTATCGGCGGTGGCCTGGTCATGTATGTCGCTGAATTTATCGCTTCATTCATCACCGGACCGCTGATACACGAGGGTGTGCTGGAACCAATATACAAGGCCACATCGGAATTCTGGCGCCCGGAACTGAACCAGGAACCACCGGATATGGCAGCACTGATGCCACGCTGGATAGGTGTTGGCCTGCTGACTGCATTTTTACACGCCGGTATTTATGACAATATCCGTTCCGCCTTCAATGGCTCAGATATTATTAAGGGTTTGAAATTTGGCCTGGTCGTAGCATTGATTTACCTGGGTATGAATGCAGGCTGGTCCGGCGTATTCAATCTGCCTGATGTCGTTTGGGTCTGGTGGGCTGTTGAAGGGTTTGTTTATTTCCCCCTTGGGGGCCTTGCGCTAGGCTGGTTTGTAGGGAAATTCGGTAGCGACTGACCATGGCACGATTGTTGTGGCGAGGCAGTGCCTCGCCGCGCCTGCCAGACGCTGTGTTCAGCTATCGCGGTCAGTTACAATCTGGTACAAGGCGTTCAAAAGCCTGATGGCCTCCTTGCTCGGCATATAGGTCATCTTGCTGAAATCCACCAATGTATCGCCGTAACCGGTGAGCGACGCTTCGCTGTCGAATGCGTTGCGCACCAACACGATCATGTCTTTTTTAACCACCTGTTTGCTGTTCCAGTAATCTTTCAGGGCGAGCATTACACGTTCCGGTGACATGGCCAGGCGAAATACAAATGGCTGTGATTTCAGGCTTATTATGGTGCCAATCTGCCGGCGGTTGTGCACCAGCGTGACGTAACGATGCCCGGCTTTGCGATACTTGATCTCGGTGCCCAGGTACCAGACCGACTTCAAAAAAACGTTTTCCAGGAAAGAATTTATCAACGGACTGGCTTCGACGTTGTTTTCATGTATGCGGCGCACGATCCACTCACGTGGCCGTTCGCGGGATTCAATATTGGTCATTTTTGCCAGCTCCATGACTTTCAGAACCGGTTGTAACTCCTTGCTGTCTATCTGGCCGTCATCGTTTTCGTCCAGCAGGCTGAACAGTGTATCGAAATACGCTGAAATTGCATTTTTTACCAGTTCCCTGTCCGGCGCACGCTCAAACAGGCTGATCGCTTCGGGCAGTGCATCAAGAAACTCCCAGCTCTGCAGACTGGTGATCGAATCCACCGAAGGGTCGCGGATGAAATAATGGAATAACTCCGGCCATGCGATCTGCATACTGACCAGTGCAAACAGGATCTTACACTCCCCGTCAGTGGTCTCGTGTCCGGAATTATGACTGTGAATACGCTCCAACAGGTTCGTATAATTAACCACCCGCTTGATGCTGCGCGGGTTGCGCCCGACCGTGAAGCGGGTGATATCAAGAAAAAACTGCCTGCTTGCAGCGTCGCATTTTTTATTTTTGATACACGGCAAACCGACCTTGACCAAGAGGTCAATGATATATTCATCAAGTTTATAAGAAGTGGTGGGTACCACAAATGGCAACTGAATCAGCTTGTCAAAAAACGCTTTACCGCTGGTTTTTTGCAGGTCGGCACCCAGCTTTTCAACCATGCCTCTTTGCACCACTTCGTAGTCCAGCGCCATTACGAATACACAGCCGGAAACGTCGATGAAATTCTTGATGGCTTCAAGCAACTCGAGCGCCATCAGCGGGCGAATCCGGTCGAGATCATCAATAAAAATGACTACCCGGCGGGACTCTCCACTTTCCGCCCAAAGCGAGACGAGCCTTTCAAATTTTCCTCTGAAGTTCAGCATCTGACCGGAAATATCGATATATGATTTCCCCAGCCGGCTATCACCGGCCCTGCCCTGTGCAAGTTCCCGGATCTGTTCCATGACAATGATGAGTTTATGGTTCGCGGTTTCGAGCCGTGCCTTCAATTCCGCCGCGTCGATCCCTGCTTCGTTCTCCAGTACCTGCCCCAATGCGTTGGTCAGGGCATAAAGACAGGCCACGGCCATGTTGTCGTCCTGGTCAAATTGCGAATAGGGCCAGCTGTCCAGACTGATGGTTTTGCACAAGCTGGCATCCAGCAAACCGGATTGTTCCCCATCCCCGCTTCCGCGCAGCATGTTCATCAGGCTGGTTCGGCCGATACCCCAGTCACCCTGGATACCGATGGTCAGCGGTGACTCACAATCGTGAATGAAATCACGCAATGCCTCGGCATATGGAAGCAGGTTCAAGGTATCGGCTTTGCGTGCCTCATCACCTTCGCACAGGTTTGATGTAAACCTCAGCGGTGCTTCAAGCAACGTGACATCCTTCATGTTTCAGTCCCCATGCTGTTTAATATTCACAGCATAGTGTAACTGACTGGGTTTTTCACAGTCGCCCTGGACTAGATCCGGAGTCTATTTTAAGGCACCGAACCCGAAACAGAGAAAATGGGTCCCGGGTCAAGCCCGGGATGACGGTGGCTCTTTTAAGTCCTAGGTGTCGCCAAATTGCAATTTGGCCAGCTTGGCATACAACTCGCTGGTTTTTGTCAGTTCATCATGGTTACCGACAGCCACGATCCGGCCACCATCCATAACAACGATGCGATCTACCTTTTTAACCGTGGCCAGGCGGTGGGCGATGACCAGCGTGGTGCGGTCTTTCATCAGGCCTTCCAGCGCCATCTGCACCAATCGCTCGCTTTCAGCATCCAGTGAACTTGTGGCCTCATCCAACAACAGGATTGGCGGGTCCTTCAGAATTGCCCGTGCGATTGCAATCCGCTGACGCTGACCACCGGACAAACGTGTGCCGCGTTCACCCAGGAAAGTGTCGTAGCCATCCGGCAGCGCAGCAATAAACTCGTCAGCGGCGGCCGCCACCGCTGCCTGCTCAACTGCAAAATCATCAGCCCCGGGCTTACCGTAACGAATATTTTCACGGGCACTGTCACCAAACAAAACCGTTTCCTGGGGCACCAGGCCGATCTGTTGGCGTAAATCAGTGGGGGACAACTGAGCGATATCTACACCGTCGATTTCAATGTGGCCCGATTGCGGGTCATAAAATCTCAGCAACATCTGGAAACTGGTGCTTTTACCGGCACCCGATGGCCCGACGATTGCAACCGTCTCGCCCGGTTCAATTTCCAGCGAAAAGTCTTCCAGCGCAGCGGTATCCGGCCGGGAAGGGTAGTGAAATACAACATTCCTGAAAGAGATTCGGCCTCTGACACGTGCGGGTAATTTTGCAGGCGTATCCGGTGCGCGGATTGCGGGACGGGCAATCAGCAGCTCAGACAAGCGCTCCATGGCCCCGGCCCCGCGTTGTACCTCACCCCAGACCTCACTGAGCCCTGCAGCAGAAGACCCCACAAATATCGAGTACATCAAAAACTGGGCCAGTTCGCCACCTGACATTGAACCCGCCAGCACGGCACGTGAGCCCGTCCACAATATGATGGTAATTGCGCCAAACACCAGAGTGATTCCAAGTGCGGTCAGAAAGGCTCGGGTGCGAACGCGACGGATGGCAGCAACGAAACTCTCCGCCACCGCCTGGCTGTAGCGCTCACTTTGCAGTGGTTCCAGTGTGAATGCCTGCACGGTCTGTATTGCATTCAGTGTTTCGTCTGCCAGACCGCTGGTATCCGCGACCCGGTCCTGGGTGGTGCGGGACTGGCGTCTTATACGGCGGCCTACCATGATCATCGGCGCAATGATCACCGGAATACCCATCAGGATATATATGGTTAGCTGCACACTTGTTAATGCCAGCATCACCAGGCCGCCAATCAGGTTGATGGTGGTTCGCAATGCGATGGACAGACTGACACCGGATACGCTTTGCACCAGGGTGGTGTCGGCGGTCAGGCGCGACAACACCTCGCCGGTGCGCGTGGTTTCGAAAAAGGTTGGGTCCATACAGATCACCCGGTCATAAACCGCTGTGCGTATATCTGCGACCACCCTTTCGCCCAACCAGGAAACCAGATAGTACCGAAGCGCAGCAAAACCCCCAAACACCGCTGCAGCAGCAAAAAACCAGCCAAAATAGCGGTTGATCGTACCCACGTCATTGGCAGCGAAACCATTATCGATCAGGTAGCGCATCGCAACCGGCAACGCGAGCATGGCGGCCGATGCCACCAGCAACGCAGCAAACGCGGCAATCAAAGTGCCGCGATATGCGAGGATAAACGGAACCAGGGAACGTAGCGGTTTAAGTGAGCTACCCTTGGGGCGCTCGGTAGAATTCTTTTCAGCCATCTAAAGCAGATGGGGTTAATCAGGAAACTTTAAAGGTCGTCATCATGGCCCAGGCCAGCCTCTCGACCGGTTCCCGGCCTGACCTTCTCTCACCTTCTTCGACCGTGGCGCTACGGGTCAGTGCATTGGGGTGGCCATGCATTTCCAGGTTGTTTGGATCAGTGGGATCCAGCACCGTGATCATCCAGTACTGAAATATTGTTTCTTTTTACGACAGATTTCAACTGCGATAGCTAACAGGTTTTCCAATCAAAGCTTTTCTATGGTTTTCTCCCGCATGATGAATTTCTGGATTTTGCCGGTAACGGTCATTGGAAACTCATCTACGATGATGATGTGTTTCGGGACCTTGTAATAGGCTATCTGCTCAATGCAGTAGTCCCGTATCTCATCCGCATCCGCAGTTTCGCCTTCTACCAACCTGATCCAGGCCGCAACGGCTTCTCCGTATCTTTCATCCGGCACACCAAAAACTGCCACTTCCTGAATTTTCGGGTGCTGAAACAGGTATTCCTCGATCTCGCGCGGATAGATATTCTCGCCACCACGGATAATCATGTCCTTGACCCGGCCAACGATGTCGCAATAACCCTCTGCGTCGATTACCGCCAGGTCACCAGTATGTATCCAGCCCGCTTTGTCGATGTCTTGCCTGGTTTTTTCCTCGTCACCCCAGTAACCGAGCATGACACTGTATCCACGGGTGCAGAGTTCGCCTGAAGTACCTCTGGGTATCACGGCTCCCTGCTCGTCGATAATCTTGACCTGCACATGTGGATGGATACGCCCGACCGTTGCCACCCGTTTTTCCAGCGGGTCATCGGTGGCGCTCTGGAAGCTGACCGGGCTGGTCTCAGTCATACCATAGGCAATCGTGATCTCGGACATGTTCATTTCACTGATCACTTTGCGCATGACTTCGATCGGGCAGGGTGCGCCGGCCATGATGCCGGTACGCAGATTACTTAGATCAAACGAGTTAAAATCGGGGTGCTCCAATTCTGCAATGAACATGGTCGGCACACCGTGCAGGGCCGTGCAATGTTCCTCGCTAACCGCTTCGAGAACGGCGCCCGGCTCGAAAGCCTCTGATGGAAAAACCATGGATGCACCATGGGTTACACAGGCCAGCACGCCAAGCACCATTCCAAAACAATGATAAAGGGGTACCGGGATACAGAGACAATCCTGATCAGTGAGCGCCATCGCCTCGCCGGAAAAATATGCATTGTTCAGGACGTTAAAATGAGTCAACGTAGCGCCCTTGGGCAATCCCGTGGTACCGCTGGTGAATTGGATGTTGATGGCGTCGTCAGGCTGGGCCGATTTTGCACGGTCTGCCAGTTGTTTAACTGCATCTGCCGGTGCCATGGCGGCGATGTCATCAAAACGGATCATACCGGCAACCGGTGCTTCACTGATTACGATCAATGAGCGCAGATCAGGCAGTTCCGGCAAATCCAGGGGTCCGTTGCCGGATGTTTCGATACCCGGCGCGATGTCGCGCAACATACCGATGTAATCGCTGCTCTTGAACTCACTGGCCAGGATCAGCGCCTTGCAGGCAACCTTTTTGAGTGTGTAACTGAGCTCGCCCTTGCGGTATGCCGGATTGATGTTGACCATGATCAGACCGGCCTTGGCGGTGGCAAACTGTGTAATCAGCCACTCGATATTGTTGGGCGACCAGATTCCAATGCGGTCACCGGGTTGTAAGTTCAGGGATAACAAACCGGCAGCAAATGCATCGACCGCTGCACCCAGTTCCCGGTAGCTCCAGCGGATATCCTGGTGACTGACAACCACTGCCTGTTTATCACCCCATTGCTCAACCGCCCGGCCAAAGGCGTCGCCAATGGTCTGGTAAATGAGTGGCTTATTACTGGTGCCGCAGACAAAACTCGCTAGTTTGGTGCTTGATTTCATTTTACTTCCGAAAACCTCGGCGCCGGTGCGGGCTGGGGTATGCCTTTGAGTGGTCCCATTGGTGGTCTGATTACCTGCTGGATGATCATGTTCCATCTGTCATATACAGTTGAACCCGGGGGTTATTTTATCCAGAAATGGAACCCGTTACCCGTAATTGAGTGTTACGATTCCAAATCACATACAATTTTATCTTTTTACCTGGTTTGAGCCTGAAACATGAAACCTTTAAGATCCGATACCACCACCAGCGGTCCTTTGGCTGCAGCCTCCCGTTCATTGTGGCGTGCCACCGGCATGCGTGGCGGTGACTTTGGCAAGCCCATCATAGCCATCGCCAATTCCTACACCCAGTTTGTACCCGGTCATATTCACCTGCAAAACGTTGGCAGCCTGGTTGCCAGCGAAATTGCCGCGGCAGGTGGTGTATCCAAGGAATTTAACACCATAGCGGTCGATGACGGCATCGCCATGGGGCACGACGGTATGCTGTATTCGTTGCCAAGCCGTGAGCTCATTGCCGACAGCGTGGAATACATGGCCAATGCCCATTGTGCAGATGCGCTGGTCTGTATTTCAAATTGCGACAAGATCACACCCGGAATGCTGATGGCCGCCCTGCGGCTCAATATCCCGGCGGTGTTTGTCTCCGGCGGGCCGATGGAAGCCGGGCGTATGCAAAAGGATGATGGCCCGGTACAGCGTATAGACCTGGTGGATGCATTTACCAGCGCCGCCAATCCCAATGCATTCGAGAATTTCAGCCTTGAAGATGTTGAAAAAAGTGCCTGCCCGACCTGCGGCAGTTGTTCCGGCATGTTTACAGCCAATTCGATGAACTGCCTGACCGAGGCCCTCGGTCTGTCACTACCGGGTAATGGTTCATTGGTGGCTACCCACCGCGACCGTGCCGCCCTGTTCCTGGAAGCGGGCCGGGTGATCGTAGACCTGGCCAAACGCTACTATCACGATGATGACGAGTCGGTGCTGCCAAGATCGATCGCAAATTTTGATGCCTTCAACAACGCGATGGCGGTCGATATTGCGATGGGTGGTTCCACCAATACCATTCTGCATCTGCTCGCCGCCGCCCAGGAGGCCGAGGTGGAATTCAATTTGTCACATATTGATGCCATGTCGAAACGCGTCCCCCATCTGTGCAAGGTTTCACCTGCAACCCATGAGTATTTTATGGAAGACGTACATCGTGCCGGTGGCATGATGGCGGTTTTAGGTGAGTTGGAGAAAGCCGGGCTGGTCAATACCGAAGTACCCATGGTGCACAGCGCCAGCCTTGGTGAAGCACTGGCCCGGTGGGATATCGGCAGAAGCACGCAGGACGATGCCACCCGGCTTTACAGCGCTGCTCCGGGTGGCGAACGCACAACCCGGGCTTTCGGACAGGACAATCATTGGGAGTTGGATCTGGATCGCACCGGCGGGTGTATCCGTGATCTGGACCATGCTTACAGTTCTGAAGGTGGTCTCGCTGTGCTGTATGGCAATATTGCTGAAAAGGGCTGTATTGTTAAAACCGCAGCAGTTGCACAAAGCATGTACCAGTTCAGTGGCAGGGCACGGGTTTTTGAAGAAATGGAAGTCGCCCAGGAAACCATCCTCGCCGGTGACATCAATCCGGGCGATGTCGTCGTGATCCGCTACGAGGGTCCGTGCGGCGGGCCAGGTATGCAGGAAATGCTGACGCCGACCACTGCGATCAAGTCCATGGGGCTGGGGGAATCCTGCGCCCTGATCACCGACGGCCGTTTTTCCGGCGCGACCGGTGGTTTGTCCGTTGGTCATATCGCTCCTGAGGCTGCCAGCGGTGGCCTGATTGCCCTGGTTGAAGAAGGTGACACCATTGCGTTTGATATACCCAATCGGAGTATTGAGCTGCTGGTTGACCCGGAAGAGCTCATTGCTCGACGAACGGCCGTAGAAGCCAGGGGACCATATCAGCCGACAGCACCCCGGCGGCGGCGGGTAAGTAAAGCCTTACGTGCTTACGCGGCATTTGCCAGCAGCGCCGATAAAGGCGGTGTACGGGACCTGAGCAAGGTAGAAAACGCCTGAAGTTACCTTTCTGCCTTATGCCACAAGGATAAAAACCCATGTCGCGTCTTGATAAAGCCCTCAATATTGAAGACCTGCGGAAAATGGCCCGCAGGAAGTTGCCAAAACCATTGTTCAACTATATCGATGGCGGTTCTGACGATGAGTCCAATGTGCATGGCAATTCGTACGCCTATGACAGCGTCAAGCTGGTGCCGGAATACCTGGTAGATGTCGCCAAAATTGACCTTACAACCAAGATTCTCGGCCATGAAATCTCAATGCCCCTGTTCCTCGGCCCAAGCGGAATGTCACGTTTGTTCCATCACGACGGCGAAACAGCGGTATCAAAAGCAGCAGCGGCGGCCGGTACCTACTAGTCCTTATCCACAGTTGGCGCAACCACCATCGAAGAGGTGGCCGCGGCATGCAGGGGCCCTAAGTGTTTCCAGATTTATGTGATGAAAGACCGTAGCATCACACGTGAGTTTATCCAGCGCTGTAAAGATGCAAATTTCGACTCACTGATGTTGACGGTGGATATACCGGTGGCCGGCAACAGGGAACGGGAATTACGCTACGGTTTTACCATGCCGCCAAAACTCAACCTTGCCGGTATTCTCGGTTTTGCAGCCAGACCGGGTTGGGTTTACCGGGCACTGACCCATCCACAAGCCAAGCTGGTCAACGTGGCCCACAAAATCCCGGCAGGCAGTTCACATAGCACCTCGCTGATGGAATATATCGCCAACCAGTTTGATCCCTCGGTGACCTGGTCAGATCTGGAGTGGATGATCTCGGAATGGGGCGGACCGTTTGTCATCAAGGGTATATTGTCACCTTCCGATGCCCGCAAAGCAGTTGATTCGGGGGTTTCAGCTATCTCGGTCTCAAACCATGGCGGCCGTCAGCTGGATGGTGCGCTATCAGCTTTTGATGCGCTCGGCCCGATTGTCGACGAGGTGGGTGGCGAATGTGAAATCATCTGCGATGGCGGCATCCGCCGTGGTACGCATGTATTGAAAGCGCTGGCACGCGGTGCCACAGCCTGCTCAATAGGCCGGCCTTATTTGTTTGGTTTAGCTGCCGGTGGCCAGGCCGGTGTGGCAAAGGCACTGGAAATACTTCGCACCGAAATCGAGAGAGATATGGGCTTGCTGGGTTGCCGGAATATCGGCGAAATCAGCGGGAAAAATATTGTTTAGCCTATTGATTTAATTCGGTCCTTGCCTCGGCCAGCTTCTCCTTGACCACCGCGGCATTGACACTGCCCATGCGTACCAGGATCTTCTGCCCCGCTGTCATTGCTTCCAGTTCCGGCGCTTCATGTTAGTCTGACG
>PVMK01174990.1_pt1 | contig 32573 bp, 25 predicted proteins | sample 1853481 | NCBI WGS metagenome assembly PVMK01 (sample SAMN08533507, study PRJNA380276) | Marine sediment metagenome, whole genome shotgun sequencing project.
CACCGGAGGGTTTACCGATTGTCTCTTGCAGCACAGTGCTGAACGTGTCTACGCAGTGGACGTAGGTTACGGGCAGCTGGCCTGGAAACTTCGTCAGGACCCACGCGTCATCGTTATCGAGCGAACAAATGTCCGCCATATGACGGCCGATGCCATACCGGCCCCGGTGGATCTGATTACCATTGATGTCTCATTTATTTCTCTTAAAATTGTTGTCCCCGCCATCATTAAGTTCTTGAAGTCCGATGGATCTATTCTCGCGCTGATTAAACCTCAGTTTGAGGTCGGTAAAAGACAGGTTGGAAAAGGCGGCGTTGTCAAACAGCCGGAACTGCATCAGCAGGTCATCAAGGACTTATCGGAATTTTTCGAGACTATCAAGCTGGCGCCTCTGTCGGTTTACCCTTCGCCCTTGCTGGGCCCCAAGGGCAATCGTGAATTTTTCATTGTCGTGAAACATCAATAATTGGCCTGGAATCTTATTTTGGGCTTGATTTTTTCCAGTGAAACAGATACAGAATCACGTTTTAAAATTTTTTTTAATCATAAAATTCAACGGAAAGAGGTATCTAAATGAGTGAAAAGGTAGAACGTATCAGAAGCATAGCACTTATTGGTCATGGGGGTGCCGGCAAAACATCTCTTGCGGAGGCTTTGCTTTTTAATTCCGGCACGATTAAGCGTTTGGGCAACGTAGAGGAAGGGAACACTGCCATGGATTTTGAGCCGGAAGAGCTCAAGCGTACATCCAGTATCAGCAGCGGATTCCATCGGTACAGCTGGAAGAACCATACTGTAAATTTAATCGATACCCCCGGCGATCAGAATTTTTTCTCCGATACCAAAAGCTGCATGCAGGCGGCTGACGGTGTGGTAGTGGTCATCGATGCCGTAGACGGGGTCAAAGTTCAAACCGAACTGGCCATGGAGTTTGCCAAAGAATTCGGCCAGCCCAGCGTCATATTCATTAATAAGCTGGACCGTGAACGGGCGGATTTTAATCGAACCTTTGAAGATGCCAAAGTTAGCTCTGATCCCAAACCCATTATTATTCAACTTCCTATCGGCGCTGAAGATGAATTTAAAGGCGTTGTGGATCTCATCAGCAACCAGGCCTATATATACGACGCGGACGGTAAAGTAAAAAAAGAAGACATACCTTCAGATGTGCAAGACCTGGCGGAAAGTGAAAGAGAGGCATTGATCGAAAACATTGCCGAAGCCGACGATGAACTGATCGAAAGATATCTTGAAGGCGAAGCGCTGTCCGAGGAGGATTTAATTGCTGCATTGCGCAAAGGTACCCTGTCGCATACTTTTATACCTGTGCTTTGTGGATCATCTACAAAAAACATCGGCCTCGACCTCCTCATGGATTTTGTCGTCAGCAGCATGCCTTCTCCGGGTGATCGCGGTGCGAAAGTCGGTTCGGACCCATCCAGTGGCAATGAAATTGAACGGGTTCCGGAAGAAAATGCACCGTTTTCCGGGTTTGTGGTTAAAACGCTGGCTGATCCCTATGCGGGTCGATTGACCATCTTCCGGGTGATCTCCGGACGGCTGGGGGGTGATGGTACGTTTTACAATCCCAATAAAGATACCAAGGAAAGGTTTACCCAGTTACTAACCATCGCCGGCAAAGAACAAAAACCGGTTACTGAGGCCGGCCCCGGATCCATCGTAGCTGTTGCCAAGCTAAAAAAAAACCTCAACCGGTGACACACTCTGCAGTGACGCAGATAAGATTCAATATGTTTGCCCTGATCCCCTTCCGAGCCTGATCTCTTTCGCCCTGACCGCCAAATCCAAAGGCGATGAAGATAAGATTTACATTTCGTTGACCAAACTGCTGGAAGAGGACCCGTCAATTAAATTAGATCGGGTGGCCGAAACAAAAGAAATTCTTTTGTCCGGTTTAGGGCAGATTCATGTTGAAACCGTAATTGAAAAACTTAAGCGCAAATTCGGTGTTGAAGCGCAGTTGAATACGCCCAAAGTCCCCTACCGGGAAACCATTAAAGGCAAAGCCCGCGCGCAGGGCAAACATAAGAAACAGACAGGCGGCCACGGTCAATTCGGTGACTGCTGGATTCAAATTGAGCCTTTACCCCGAGGAAAAGGTTTTGAGTTTGTAGATAATATCGTTGGCGGTGCTATTCCGAAGACTTACATTCCGGCTGTCGAGAAAGGTATTGTTGCATCCTCTCAAAAGGGCCTGCTGGCGGGTTTTCCCGCGATCGATTTCAAGGTTACCTTGGATGATGGCTCTTACCATGCCGTGGACTCTTCTGAAATGGCATTCAAAATTGCCGGTTCGCTGGCTTTTAAAAAAGCGGTGGAGCAGGCCAACCCGACCTTGCTGGAACCGATCATGAAGATGACGGTCACGACCCCGGAGGACTTTATGGGGGATATCATGGGTGATCTCAATGGTCGGCGCGGCAAGGTGTTGGGCATGGATAATGCCGGAAAGAATCAGGTGATTAATGCGCAGGTGCCTATGGCGGAATTTTTAAGCTATGCCTCGGATCTTCGATCCATGACGGGCGGCCGCGGGATGTTTACCATGGAATTTTCCCATTATGATGAAGTACCTGCCCAGATCGCAAATAAAATCATTGAAGAGGTCAACAAGAGTAAGGAATAGATCTGGCTTCTGGCCTAAAACAGGTTTCAGGTTTCGGGTGTCAGGTGTCAGATTACAGAGGTCAGATGTCAGAGGACAGACGACAGACAAGGTGTTTCATCCTCTAGTTTTTACCATTTGTCCTCTGTCCTCTGTTTTCTGCTATCTGTTGACTGTTTCCTGACACCTGACACCTGAACACTGAAACCTGAATTAATTCCCCGGTATTTCAAAAACCGGCATGCACCGTTTCGCCGGTGCGTAACCCTCCCAGTAGGCATCCTTTTGTTTCTTAAAGATAATTCGATTCTGGGTTTTAATTTGCTTGCCAAACGAACAGCTTGGCAGGTGGAAGCGGTGTGACCTCTTGTTACCCACATAGATCTTTTTGCTTTCCCACCAATTACGCCAAATTCCTTTCTTGGCTGTCATGGCTACGCGCTGTGATTTGAGCAAGATTGAATTGTATTTCATATTCGGCCTGTGAACAAGCAAATAGGCGTAGCCGTTCGAAAGTATTTCGGCGTTTACAAAGGTACCGTCTCTCAAAAAAACATAAGCCAGAAATCTTTTGTATTTATCGGTGCGTTCTTTGTCGAATTCCAGACGCACTTTTTTCCGATTCACCAGCGATGCGTTAAACCGTTTAGCAGCTTCTCCGTATGGCTCTTCCTTATGATCGGCGTGTTCCAGTTCAGGGGTGTTGATTCCGATATAGCGCACCTTGAAGCCGTTATCCAAAACAATCGTATCTCCGTCACTTACCCATCTTACCTTGTGCCAGGTATCAGCAATGCACGCCTGTTGAGATTGAATAAACAATAGACAAACGAACGTTATGACGATGAGCTGTTTCATAAATTTTAATTGCCGATCCTGGGCGCTGGCATCTGGTTACTCGATTCTGGCTGCTGGCCTCAAATAGGTTTCCGGTTCAAAGGTTCAGAGGTTCAGGGTTTGGTCGCTGGTGGTGGTTGCTGGCAGCCGCAGAGGGCTGCCCTACTCTTCGGTTTTCATCTGTTATCTGTCTTCTGACATCTGTCATCTGTTTCCTGACACGTGAAACCTATGATCCACCGGGCTTAAGATTGCAATGCCGTATCGCGCTCGCATCCAGCATGTGCGGCAATCCACCGATTTCAGAGGGTTTAAAGCCCAATGATTCTCGCCAGACCTCATCATCTTCCATGCACAGGTAGACAAGAACTGCCGGAGCCAGTTCCCGGATGCACGCAATGATCTTACGATAGAGTTTAATCCGCAGTGGTTTAAAATATCGCATTTTACCGTCCGGACCTGTAATAAATTCTTCGTAGATAATTTTGGAATCCGGAAACCGTTTTTGTATCATTGTTTTAAGGGCTGGCGGAAAACGCAAAGTTCCCAGGCTGATCCACACGACATTGTCAGCCGTCACATTTGCAAACAGGTCTTGAATGACCTGCTTATAGTCTTCTTCGCAGCCGTCGTAAATCACCAGGGGATCAAAATGAAAGGCCAGCGGGTATCCCCAGGATTCGCATCTGGCGGCGGCTTTAAGTCGGGCCGCAAGACTGGCTGTCGCGCGTTCTTGGGTATTGATAATATGGTTGGTGTTCAAAGACCAGGCCGCAATTGTCTTACGGTTATGCGCTCGATTTTGCAATCGTTCAATCGCAGTTGTTTTTGTTTTTAGCTCAAGCACCGCATGGTTTTGAGCCCCAAAGCGCTGTACCAGTTGATTCGATACGTCAGTCCATAACTCCCAGATCAAGCTATCGGTAAATTCACCGGTACCGATTCTCAGTATTTTTTTTTGCGAAAAAACCGTGTCCAGTTCTGTCATTAAATCTTCGTGATTTACAAAATACTGAAGTATGGGTGGATGAAAATAGGTCTGCAGGACGCAATAGGTACAATCCATATGGCAGAAGGTGCCGATGTGCAGGATTTGATAATCGCAACAGGTATAGTGACTTGTGCCCGGGCACTTTTTAAAAAAAGCTCCCCGGTTGCGGGTCAGGTAAAGGATTTTTTTGCCTTGCTGCACTGGATCCGCAGCCGATGAGATCGCTTCATAAACCTGTTGCGGACGTTGTACGATTTCAGTGGGCACATTCAAACGGGCTTGGATGGATCGAGTTGTGGGGTTGTCAGCAATTTGCTGATCGATATATAATGTCGTTAGGGTCATAGAACTAATTCATAACGTCTCGGAATTTCTATAACATATTGGAAGCATATCGCCAAATTTTATCGGTCGAGGATTTTACCAAAACTAGGATGATGTATTATTTTCTCAAATTTTTCTTTCACATTATTCAGCTCTTCACGATTATCAAATCGAAATGTCATCATGTAAGTCATCCCTTCAAAATCTTTGGGTGGAATGAGATTGATATTGTTGCCCAGTTTTAGCTGCTTAACGAGTTTTTCGTATTTTTCCTCAGCTCGTGAAATTGAGGGGAATCTGCGTCGCCTCAGATAGGATCTGATTTTTTGCCGCTTCACAGCTCTATCAAGTTCGACGGGTTTTAATATATCTTGTAATGCTTTTTCAGCAATCATTTGCGGGATGGGAATGTCCTCCCGCCTGGCAATTTCTTTTAGCAGCAACAGCAATTCCCTTTGCTTGTTTAAGCCCACCTTAAGCTGACTGAAAAGCTCAAGCAGTCCTTCTCCAACCTCCGGATCCAATCTGCCGAGTTCCAGCGCCATTGACATATTAATGGTATCCGCCAGAATACCATCTTGAATCTTTAATGGAAGCCGGCAAATTTTTTCAACTTTAGCTGCTACGGATAGGTTAGACGGTAACCCCAGATCCTGCGATGCCTTCTTCAATTGCTTTTGATCCGTGCAGACATCGGCCAAAAGCTTCATTGCCCGGGAAGTTTCCAATAGATTCAGTGATCTTTGCAAGGCATTATCGGCAATGGCCAGCTGGGCCAGTTCGAAGTGGCCGAAGTTTTCTTTTAGAACTCTTGCCGGAACTTGAGTCCAGCCTAAGTTCAGACAGGCGGCAATCCGGCGAAACCCGCAGACAATGACATATCCGGGCGAATTGTATTTCAGCACCGGGGGATGCATTAGGCCCAGTTTATGAATGGACAAGACGAGTTTGTCCAGGTCAGTGCAAGTGGTGATGCGAAAGGTGTTATCCGCTAAATCCACCTCGCTCAACATAACCTTTTGTAGCGCTATGGCAGGATCTAAAGGTATGTCCCTGTGGACGTCTTGCTTGTCGGATGATTTAGAGTCCATGGCTGCTGCCGGTAAGTTGCGTTAAGGCATCTATGTATTTTTGGCGCGTGTTGGAAATAACATCTTGGGGCAAAGACGGTCCGGGGGCTCTTTTGTCCCAATCCAACGAATTCAAGTAGTCTCGCAAATACTGCTTATCATAGCTTTTTTGGGACCCACCCGGGCTGTAGGTTTCCTTTGGCCAGAACCGTGATGAGTCCGGGGTTAGAATTTCATCGATCAGGATAACATCATCATCCACCAGGCCAAATTCAAATTTAGTGTCGGCAATAATAATACCTTTCTGATCAGCGAGTTCGGCTCCTTTTTTGTAAATAGCAACACTGAGCTGCCGAATCTTTTCAGTTCTTGTTTTACCGACAAGCCTGGCGGCTTGCTCGAAATCGATATTAATGTCGTGCTCTCCGTGTTCGGCTTTGGTAGAGGGTGTAAAAATGGGCTCCGGTAACTTCTGCGATTCTTTTAATCCCTCTGGCAACTGAATGCCGCAGATGCTACCGGTCTCGGTATATTCTTTCCAACCGGAGCCCGAAATGTAACCCCTGACAATACATTCAATCGGCAGTGGTTGTGCCTTTTTTACCAGCATGCTGCGATTCTGCAGGGCATCTGCATATAACCGGCAGGATTCAGGATACTGATCCACATCGCGGGCAACAACATGGTTTTGAATCAGCGGCTTAACGACATCAAACCAAAACAATGAAATTTGAGTCAGGATGACTCCTTTATCAGGGATGGGATCCGGCATGACCACATCGAATGCCGAAATTCTGTCGCTGACCACCATTAAAAGATATTCACCGAGATCGTAGACATCGCGAACCTTGCCGCGTTTTAAAAGTTTCAGTTCCGGGAAATCCGTTTCGCTGATGGGCGTTTTCATGATTTTGCTCCTTCCTTTCGCTCAATAATGATATAACAACCTGGAACTATATAGTGTTTGTCAAAAAAACGTTCCGGTATTCTAACGCTTTTTTCTACAACCGCTTATGCCGCAATTCCGTCATTGGGTGTTTTCAAACCGGGTGCAAAGCACCCGGTTACACCCGCACTGATTAAGGCACTGCCGTGCCTTTGTTTTTTCCCGCCGAGGCGGTAAAATCCAAGCCACCCGCTCCGCGTGTGGTCCGTGACTCGGAACATTATTATGGAAAGCGGTATAAATAAAATAGAATAAAAACAGATAAAAGGGATAAATCTTAACGTCAATCAAATAAGTCTGATTTGGACGTATTTATATGGGACATTATTGAGTGAAGGTCAAGGGGTAGGTGGAAAGTAGGAACAAAAATTTTTAAATCCGATCAAATCATTCGTCTTTTGCGCTTTGTTCTCCGAAGGCATCGATAAATTTTTTAAGAGACCGGCTGGCTTTCTTGTCAGGTTCAAAAAACTGAATGCCCACCTCGTACTTCCCCTCATTGTTTGTGCGTGTGTGCACCGGACGTCCTTTGATATCGACCAGATCTTCCTCTAACCCTAAGGTCAGCGTGACGATGTGGGTTTTATCGATGGGGAAATGGGTTTCCAGTAAGATGCCGGATTCGGATACATTTAAAGTCCTTCCCATCCCCTGTTTGACAATTTTGTCATTTTCATCAAGACATACGTATGAAAGGTTTAAAGAGCTAATTCGAGCGTGTTTTCTTTTTTCTTGTGTTGCCATTGTCCTCACTTAATTTTTATTTAGCTGTATCTTGAATTTATTATTCATTAGACATGTTTTTTTTGATACTCGCAGGTCACTAAGGTGGTTACTGAAATACAGGTCGCCAGATGTTCGATTATATTTTTAAGTGTGGACGAAAGTCCCTCATGCTCAGACTGCAGCTTTTCGGCATTAACGGCCGTTAATTTGAGATCATCCGATGAAAAAACTGAAGCGGAATAGGGTTCATGGCCCATGTCTATAAACGGAATCCGGCCGAAAAAATCGCCTTTCTTCAGATGCGCAAGCGGCACATAACCGTTTTCGGTATTACGCGCAATGAACGCCTCCCCTTCTTTAATTGTGAATAGCCGTTCCTCGTTCTGCCCCTGCTTGATGAGCTGTTTTTTGCCCTCTACAAAACCGTTTAAATCTTTATCTTGCTCGTTGACTTTTACAGCCATGTCGATTATTTGCCGCAATCTATAATCAATGCTGATTATCATGTTCTTAAAATCGGCGGAAACATTGGCCAGTTCATTGGCAAGCAGTTGTGAATCCAGCATCCCCAATTGTACGTTTCCCACGGACTTGACGGTTGCACTGCGCACTTTGCCGCCGGATAGTAAGCTTCCTACGCTGCCTAAAAACGCGCCATCTCCGATTCTCAACAATTTTAAAGGACCATTAGAGGCTTGTTTAACGATCTCGGCGGTGCCTTCCAGAATGACCCAAATCCAATCACCATGATTGCCTTCCTGCACGATCTCATCACCGTCATAAAATCCCTCTTCATCGACAATATATGAATAATCGACTAAAGGACCCTTAATTAATGGGAATTTCCCGGATATGACAGGAGATTCGGGTTGATTTTTTGGCGCGGTGGCCTGTCCCAGTTTTTCGATTTTGCCCTCATCCAGCAGCCGGAGGCCATCCAGTATGATTTCCATTCGGCTTTTGGTGATCGTTTTCTCACAAGTGACATCTTCCTCAGTAAATTCAAATTCGCCCTGGGTCCAACCAAATAATGCAAAAACGGCATCCAATCCGGACAGCGACCCGTTGGTAGCATTTATGGGATTGCCTTTATCCAGATACACGAGACCCGGCTGCGTTGCATCGCTGCCGTTGATGCGCAACACACCGGAGCTGCCGTTGGTACCGAGCAGATTTAATAATTCGCCTAAATTAAGAAAATTCAGGCTTCCTGATAAATCGCTATTTTTATTCATGAATTATGGCTAAATTTTCAAATCAGGTCGTAACATATGATAATTTATACGATAAACCAATTATAACACGAAAACATTCCAATTTAATAATTAAATTAAATTATTGCCTAACTTAACTCCTTCTGGACCGCTTGCATCACAAGCTTCAGGCAGCCATGTAGGGTCTTGCCGACCCCTCCCCCCTTTGAGGCACTGCCGGGGAAAAATGGAACTTTCAATTGTCGATTGAGGTCGTGCTTCATTTTTTCTATCGGCATGATGGGAACATTTTCTCCATCAAGATCTCTTTTGTTAAACTGCATTACCAGCGGCACCGTAAAGATGCTGAGACCGTAATCTCTGAGGTTTTGTTGCAAATCTTTTAGAGAAAGTAAATTTTTTTCACGCCGGACTTCCAGCGAATCGGCAACAAATATAACGCCATCGGCGCCTCTTAACACCAGTTTCCGGGTGGAACTATATCGGACCTGCCCTGGAACCGTGTATAATTGAACGTGAAGATCGCAGCCTCGCACTTTACCCAGATCCAGAGGAAGAAAATCAAAAAATAAGGTTCGATCGCCATCCGTATTGATGGAGACCATTTCTCCTATTACTTGATTTTTAAAGCTCTTGTGGATATATTTGAGATTCGTTGTTTTACCACCTCGCCCAGGACCGTAGTATACGATTTTGCATTCAATCTGTCTTTTTTTTAGATTAACGATTGCCATATGGTTTAGGTCTTCGCAATATAGGGTTCTTCGATATTACTATCGGATCAGGCGCATTTTCTTTAGAAATTGCGTGAAGTAATTATAATTTATCCTATTTTTGTGCTTTCTGTCAATATTTGAGAACTAGATAAATAGACAAGTTAATCATCAAAACGGAAGGAGTGGTTTATGGACAAAAAAGTAACCGTTATTGGGGCCGGACATGTCGGTGCCACCGCTGCTCAGCGATTAGCCGAAAAGGAGCTGTGCGATGTCGTCTTAATCGACATTATTGAAGGTGTTCCCCAGGGCAAGGCCCTTGATCTGGCCGAAGCGGCGCCTATTGAAAAACATGACGCCCATCTTACAGGTGCCAATGTCTATGATGGTTCAGCGGGCTCCGACATTGTTATTATTACCGCGGGCATACCGCGAAAACCGGGAATGAGCCGCGATGATCTCATCAGCACCAATGCCGGCATTGTAAAAGCAGTGACCCAGCAGATTACGGCGTTATCACCGGATTCAATTCTTATTATTGTCAGCAATCCGCTGGATGCCATGTGTCATGTCGCTTATGAATCAAGCGGTTTCTCCAAAAAAAGGGTTATTGGAATGGCGGGAGTTTTGGATTCAGCGAGGTTTCGGGCATTTATATCAATGGAACTGAATGTTTCCGTAGAAAACACCCACGCTTTTGTTCTCGGCGGACACGGCGATACAATGGTTCCCTTACCGCGGTACTCAACCGTCGCCGGAATTCCCATCACCGAATTGATGTCTGAAGATCGAATTGAGGCTCTGGTCGACCGCACCCGCAATGGCGGAGCTGAAATTGTTGGTTTGTTAAAAACCGGCAGCGCGTACTACGCACCGGCTTCTGCTGCGGTTGAAATGGCTGAATCGATTTTAAAAGACAAAAAGAAAATTTTACCCTGTGCCGTATATCTTGAAGGCGAATACGGAATAAACGATCTGTTTATTGGTGTTCCGGTTAAGCTGGGTGTCAGTGGTGCTGAAGAGGTCATTGAGATTACCTTAACCAAGGAAGAAAATGCCGCTTTGCAGAAATCTGCGGCCGCAGTTCAAGAACTTAAAGAAGTTCTGAAAAAACTGGAATATTAGCTGGTTCAAGGGTTCAAGGTTCAAAGGTTCCGGGTTCAAAGATTCCGGCCACTGGCTACTGGTTTCTGGCTACTGGCAGCCGCAGAGGGCTGCCCTTCTCTCCGGTTTTCATCTGATTTCTGACCTCTGACATCTGTCTTCTGTTACCTAACCCCTGAACCCAGAACCTCTGAACCTTTAAACCTATTTCGGTTGGGAATTTAAGTATCTGTGAACGGTTTCGGCTACCGGGCGATTTATTTTGGGAAGCGCATTAAGTTCATCGATATTTGCTTCCCGCATTTTTTTGATGCTTTTGAAGTGCTTCAGCAGAATCGCTTTTCTTTTTTTACCGATTCCCGGGATTGCATCCAGTTCTGATTGCAGAGAAGTCTTTGTTCGACGTTTGCGGTGAAATGTAATTGCAAAACGATGGGTTTCATCTCTGATTCGCTGTAAGAAAAGTAGAAGATCCGCGTCTTTGCCGAACATTATGGGGTTGGTCCTGCGCGGTTTAAATATTTTATCCGTGAATTTCACCTTTTTTGTCATCTTTTTTGGCAATCGCAATAATATCAAACTGGCCCTCAAGGCCAAGTTCCCTGATGACAGCTAATGCAATGTTCAGCTGTCTCTGCCGCCGTCGACCATCAACAGATCCGGATCGTTCGGCTGTAGCGCGAGTCGAATTTCCCCAGCTGCCGGTTTCAGCACTTCCGACATGTAGGCATAGTCGTCGCGGCTCGGTCACGCCTTTGATTTTAAACTTGCGGTAAGCCGATTTTTTGGGCTTTGCCCTTTTTCAAAGACCACCATGCCGGCAACCGGGTTCGGCCCCCGGATATATTGGAGTTATCGAAACATTCGATCCGCCCGGGCAATCTGGATAATTTAAGCTTTTTTTGAAGCCGTAACAGCAACTCCATCTCAGCGGTTCTTGCTGCATCATTAACTCCCGCAGCTCTTTTTCAGCGTTGTGAGTGGCCATGGCCAGCAATCTTTGCTTTTTCTCCTCTTTTGGGGTTCAGAATTTTTACTTTTTTGCCCTTTAACCGTACTGAACCACTCTTCGATCAATGGCGTGTCTTGCATGTGTGTGGAAACCAAAATTTCTTTGGGCAGCGAAACTGCTTTTTCGTAATATTGCCGGATAAAGATGCCCATGGCCTCCTCGCTGGTTGACAGGGTCTCTTCAAAACTAAAATGCCGTGTGCCTTTGAGGAAGCCGCCCATGACGTTAAAAACGGTAACCAGCGCATCGCCGTTGGATCTGACGATCGCAAACACATCTCGATCCTGAAAATCGGTAGTCACGGCGATTTGTTTTTCAATCGTTTTTTTCAGTGAAAACATTTTGTCTCTGAGGCGGGCCGCTTTTTCAAATTCCTGAGACCGGGCGGCGGTATCCATTTGCTTTTTGATCTTTGCAACCAGATCGGTGGTGCGGCCTCTAAGAAACATGACGGCTTCATTGACCTGCTCCCGGTAGATCTGCGGGTCAACATCCAGGCAGCAAGGCGCCAGACACCCTTCCATCTGGCAGTGGAGGCATGGGCGCGTCCGTGTTTTGAAATCTTTGGCACGGCACTTTCGTAATTTAAAGGTTTTGTTTATGGTTTTGAGGGTTTCGCGGACGGCATAAGCAGAGACGAAAGGGCCGAAGTAGGCCGCATGGTCCTCTCCAATTTTTCGCACGATGGAAAAACCGGGATACTTTTCCTTGAGGTCCAGCCGCAAGGATGGATAGCGTTTGTCATCTTTTAACACCACATTGTAACGAGGTCGGTAACGCTTGATCAGATTGGATTCCAGGATCAGGGCCTCTTTTTCGTTATGGGTGAGAATGGTGTCAAAATCAAAAATTTTATGGGCCAGCACACCGGTCTTCATATCGGTATGGCCTGAATTTTTAAAATAGGCGGCCAACCGTTTTCTAAGATCCCGTGCTTTACCAATGTAGATGATCACTCCATCGGCATCTTTTAACAAATACACACCGGGCTCATGGGTTGTGCGGGATAATTTTTCCTCGACCCTCAAAGGCTGCGTTTTATGTTCGGTCAGTTTCTTCATTTTGTGAAGTGCCTAAAATGCCTAAAATGAACTAAAGTGCCTAAAATTATGGAGTCGCTTCGCTCCATCTTCTAATAAAAATGACAGAATTCCTCAATTTTAGGCATTTTAGATCATTTTTAATTTTAGCTCATTTGTTTTTTAAGTTTAAATTTCGAATACAATCATTTTCTTTAGCCGTTTTATTTGATCACGAAGTTGGGCTGCGCGCTCGAATTCCAGCGCCTTGGCTGCTTTCTGCATTTCAGTTTCTAAAGATTTAATCACCGCATCCATATCGTCAAGTGACTTGTATTTAGTCAAATCTTCCGCCACTTCATCTCGAGCCGCTGTCTCAGCTTTTTGTCCGAAATCAAAAATTTGAGTCACTTCTTTACGAATGGTTTGCGGGGTGATGTTATGCGCTTGATTGTAAGCGTGCTGAATTTTTTGGCGCCGCTGGGTCTCGTCCATCGCCTGTTGCATGGAACGGGTGACCTTGTCCGCATAAAACAGAACCGTTCCCCGGACGTTTCTGGCAGCCCGTCCGCAGGTCTGGATGAGAGATCGCGACGACCGCAAAAATCCTTCTTTGTCTGCATCCAGAATCGCCACCAGTGAAACTTCGGGGATATCCAGCCCTTCCCGCAGCAGATTAATACCAACCAGCACATCAAATTTTCCACGCCGGAGATCCTGAATAATATCCATGCGCTCGAGCGTGTGGATGTCTGAATGCAGATAACGGACGCGAATACCCAGGTCAGAATAGTATTCGGTGAGATCTTCAGCCATCCGTTTGGTGAGGGTCGTTACCAGGACCCGCTCGTGGCGTTTTTGGCGGCGTAAAATCTCTTCATAAAGATTGTCCACCTGATTTTGCGCACTGCGCACTTCCACCATCGGATCAATCAACCCGGTGGGACGAACAATGAGCTCAACTAAAGAATCCCTGCCTTTAGCAAGCTCATAATCCGCCGGGGTGGCGGAGGTGTATACGACCTGGGATATGCGCGCCTGGGTTTCCTCGAATTTAAGCGGGCGGTTATCCAGTGCGGAGGGTAAGCGAAATCCGTATTCGACAAGGGTCGTTTTGCGCGACCGATCCCCCCGGTACATCCCGTGAAGTTGCGGTATGGCAATGTGACTTTCGTCAATGATCAACAGATAGTCTTCCGGAAAATAACTTAAAAGGGTCGGCGGGGGTTCGCCGGGTTTTCTGCCCGTTAGATGCCGGGAATAGTTTTCGATGCCGTGGCAGTAACCGAGTTCCTGCATCATTTCCAGATCAAAATGGGTCCGTTCTTCGATGCGCTGGGCTTCAATTAATTTGTTTTCCTTGCGGAAATATGCGATGCGGTTTTTGAGCTCTGCAGTTATGGTATTGCTGGCATTTTTACGGGTTATTTTTGAAGTCACATAATGACTGGCCGGAAAAATAGTGACCCGTTTCAAGCGTTTGAACACTTTTCCTCTCAGGGCCGAAATTAAAGCAATGTCTTCTATCTGATCCCCGAAAAAATCTATCCGAATGGCTTCATCTTCTTCATAGGCCGGAAAAATTTCTACTCGATCACCTCGCACCCGGAATACCCCCCGGTGGAAATCAACATCGTTGCGCTCATAGTGCATCGAAATCAGGTCGTACAGGAGCTTATCGCGGTCGAGCTCCGTGCCGATTTCAACATCCACCCGGCTGGCAAGGTAATCCTCGGGTGCGCCCAGCCCGAAAATACATGAAACGCTGGCTACAACCACAATATCTCTGCGCGACAGTACCGACCGGGTAGCGGAATGGCGCAGTTTATCAATCATGTCATTGATGGATGAATCCTTCTGGATATAGGTGTCGGTGGATGGGATATAGGCTTCGGGCTGATAATAGTCATAGTAGCTGACAAAATATTCAACGGCATTGTCGGGAAACAGCTGCTTGAATTCATTATAAAGCTGGGCGGCCAGGGTTTTATTCGGCGCCAGCACCAGGGTCGGTTTGTCGACCCGGGCGATCACATTGGCCATGGTAAACGTCTTGCCCGAACCGGTAACCCCTAACAGAACATTGTGACGGTGGCCTTCCTGTATATATCGGCTCAGGGTCTCAATCGCCCGGGGTTGGTCGCCGTTCGGTTCAAAACTGGATACGAGATTAAAAGAGGTCATAATCGAACTTCGCTCGCTTCGCTCACAACCTGTCGAGAGCCTCCAGGCCGTGCGATTGGAATGATGAAAAGATGGAATACTGGGATATTGGGTCTGTAATCCAAACACTGAAGTTATGCGTTGCGGTTCTTTATTCAATCAGGGCGACACACATGGCGCCGATCCCCTCCCCTTTCCCGATCATCCCTAAACCTTCCGTGGTGGTTGCCTTGATATTGACTTCCTCCGGTTTGATATTCATGGCTTTTGCGATCGTGGCTTGCATTTCATGCCGGTGGGCTCCCAATTTGGGTGCTTCGGCAAACAGAATGCAATCCAAATTGACAATGCGAAACCCCTTTGCGGTCACCATCCGGCAGGTTTTGGACAGCAGTTTTAGACTGGATATATCTTTATATTGCGGGTCGCTATCCGGAAAATGCATTCCGATATCACCCAAACCAGCCGCCCCCAGCAGGGCATCACAGACGGCGTGGACCAGCACATCGGCATCCGAATGACCCAGCAAGCCTTTTTCATACGCAACCGGCACACCGCCCAATATCAGCGGACGCCCCTCCACCAGACGGTGAATGTCATACCCGATTCCGACCCGCATTATCGACTCCTTTGGGTTCATATACGCTCTTGTTTTGACACTGTTTATTTATGTTTTGATTGTCGCTGCCTTTAACAAGGCCAGGGTCAAATATTCAGGTGGTAAAGTCGGGGACGTGATTAATTTGATTTTGATCACCGTGGTGTTGATGTTTTTAGGTGACTATGTACTTTTACTGGAATAATCTTTAGATTCTTCTATCGGTTCTATCGCTGTTTGTTCAGGCTGCGTTTCGATAGATTCGATGAGCCCGGATGATAACAGGGAATAGAGAATTTTGTAGGCCGAGTATTCGTCAAAGCCGCCATCCAGGATTATCTGTTTGACTGAGCGTTGGCCATCGATTAAACTCAAAATTTTCAATTCGGCTGAATTTAGAGTGATTTCATCCTGGTCGCTGACCTTACCCGTGATGCGGTAGGTCAGCATATCGTTTGGAATATGTTTTTTTAATATAGATATTTCGTCGATTCGGCGGGCTGCCTCTAAAAGCAGACCCACTACGTTGATCTTGGCGACAATCATGCCCTTCAAATTAAGAGCCGCGTCGTTATATTCAAATTCGCCATTATCCCATAAAAAGAGATTGAATATCATGTGTTCGATTTGTTGGTGGATAATTTCTTTAAGATTTTGGGAGGTGAGAATGCCTTTCTCGAGGAGAATTTTTCCCAGGGCTTTTTTTTCGGCCTTGCCTTTCTTTAAGGCCTCCTGAAGCTGTTCCTGTGAAATAATGTCTTTGCTTATCAGAAAATGTCCCAATCGATCCTTGTTCTGCGATCCGGTCGCATATATGATTTCCCCATCTTTTAGATAAATTCGGATTTCTTTATTTTCATTTCTGACCTTCAACACACCGGTCTTTTGATCATCACTTAAAAGCTGAAAGATACTGTTAAGGTTAAATGTTTCAAAATTACCTTTAAGCGGCATGCGTTTCAGGCCCTTTCCTCTGGATTTTATTCTCAATGAGAGAGATATGCGTCGCAATCAGCTGTTTGATTGGTTGTTTTCAAACCGGGTGGTCGTTGACTCGGATATCGATGACCGACTCGAATCTTAATATTTAATCTTATCGGTCAACGCAATTCTTGTCAACGATCCGTAATACTTGACCTGCTGCCTCTAACACGTATATTGTTAACCGCAAGAGGAAATCAAATGAATATCCGAGCATTAGTGGCTGGTATAAAAAATATGGACAAAACCGGCATCAATGAGGCCGAAGCCAAAACGCTTCTTAAAGAATTTGGCGTGCCTGTTGTGCCGGAAACGGTAGTAGCGGATTACCAGGAAGCCATCTCAGCCGCCAATGAGCTGGGCTATCCGGTGGTGGTTAAGGGTCTGGGTTCCGCACTGGCCCACAAAACGGAAAAGGGATTGGTACATTTAAATCTCAGCAATCCGCAGGATATTCAAAATGCAGTGGAAGCCATCATAGCAGCGGCCGGCGATGATCTGGAGGGACTTCTGATTCAGCCGTTTATACAGGGAAAAAGAGAACTGGTGGCAGGGTTGTTTCGCGACCCGCAATTTGGGCCGGTTGTCATGTTCGGCATCGGTGGTGTGTTCACCGAAGCTTTATCAGACGTTACCTTTCGGGTGGCTCCTATAACCCAAACCGATGCGGCCGATATGCTAACGGAAATAAGGGCAACGGCATTTCTGGGGAAGTACCGGGGGGAAGAAGCCATCAACCGCAAACAGATCATTCAAACTCTCAGTGGGCTTTCACGTATCGGAGTTGAACTTCCGGAAGTTGCTGAGATTGATATCAACCCGCTGTTGGCTTCATCTGATGGCCGACTCTGGGCAGTGGACGCTCTGATTGTTCCCGGTGAGGCACCTGTGGATCAGCAGTTACCACCCCCCGTTGCTCCGGGTGCCATTGCTGCCATATTTTACCCCAAATCCATCGCATTTATAGGCGCTTCGGCCCAGATGGGTAAATGGGGACATATGCTCATGTCGAATACCATCAGCGGCGGGTACGAAGGAAATATATATCTGGTTAATTCGAAAGCAGATTCCATCGCCGGGCGCAAAGTGTATCGATCCGTTACAGATATATCCGAGTCGGTTGATCTGGCCGTCGTGACCATTCCTGCCGCCGGAGTTTTGGACCTGATACCCCAGTTAAAAGAAAAAGGCATTCGCAACATGCTTCTGATCACATCCGGTTTTGCTGAAACCGGCAATGCGGGTAAAAAAATGGAAGCCAACTTGGTGCGCGCTGCCCGCAAAGCAGGGATTTTGATTCTGGGGCCGAATACAATGGGTATCTGTAATCCGCATGTCAATTTTTACTGTACGGGTTTTCCGACTAAACCCAAAGCGGGATCAACCACCATGATTTCTCAATCCGGCAACATGGGCGTGCAGCTGCTGGCATTTGCCGAACAACAGGGCATTGGAATTCGAGGATTTTGCGGCTCCGGCAATGAAGCCATGATGAGCATCGAAGACTATCTGGACGGGCTTGAAGTCGATACGCTAACCCGCACGGTAATGTTATATGTGGAAAGTGTTAAAAACGGGCGGCGATTTTTTGAAGGTGCCCGTCGCGTCGGAAAAAAGAAACCGATCGTGCTTTTGAAGGGTGGTCAAAGTCAGGCGGGAAAGCGGGCAGCGGCCAGCCACACCGGGGCCTTAACCTCTGATACACGGATATTTGATACGGTCTGTCGCCAGGCAGGTATCGTTAAAGTCGACCAACCCACGGAGTTGCTCGATTTGGGCGCCGCTTTTTCATCTCTGCCCCTGCCAAGAGGAAATCGTGCGGCCATTATGACCCTGGGGGGCGGTTGGGGAGTGGTTACGGCCGATTTATGCTCACAATTTGACCTCGATGTTCCTGAATTATCTACGCAAATTATAAACGACATCGATAAAATACTACCGCCTTACTGGAGCCGCTCCAATCCCATTGATCTGGTAGGCGAACGTGACCCTTCGATACCCAGAGACGTACTGGAATTATTGCTAAAGTGGGATGGTTGTGATGCTGTAATCAATCTGGGGACTGTGGGGCGTCAGAAGGTCCTAAAAAACCTGGGAGAATCGGTTTTAAAGGCAGACCCGACCTATTCATCGGAATTCATCAAACAAATTCACCGGGATTTTAAAAAATTTGAAAAAGATCATATCGCCCAAATTGTTGGCTTGATGGAACAATATAACAAACCGGTTTACGGGGTCAGTATGTTACCCGATGAAAAACATCAGACCGTCTATCCGATTAAAAAATCCGCGTTCAAGGGTGTATTTTTTCCAACACCCGAGCGTGCGGTAGGTGCATTTGCTAAAATGGTTCAGTATCAAAAATTTTTGAGCCGCGAGGAATAGCTTTTGGAAATGCCTAAAGTTTTGGATTTATTAGTTTAAGAATGGTAATTATCACTTGTGAGGAGTGCTGATTCTATGGTATGAGACCACTTCTATTTGGATTTGCATGGCTCAATGACAATTAGAACATTAACCGCGAAACACCCTCCTGATACAGGGCTGAAATAAATGGCAAAAAACTTAAACTATCAATTCGATTTTGAAATCGGATATCTTGTCAAAAGCCCCTGTCTGCAATGTCAGCAAAGACAGGCGTTTCCACAATGCGCGGATACGTGCAGCTTGCTGGATCAAATACATGCTGTTCTGGCGGAAGCCGTATCCTGTACCCAGCGGGCGTAAACTTTTGTCAGAAGTCAGAGGACAGATGCCATCAGAAAACAGAGAACAGATGTCAGGAGACAGATGACAGAGACCAGCCTGCGACGTCGCAGGTTCCGCGCCGAGTCGTAGTCGGGATATAGAGAAGAGAATACATGAAGCGACTCTTATCAATTCTGACTTTTTTATTTGAATTTGCAGAAGTTTTGACCTCGTCCCTATTCTTTCGACGCCTCATCGAGTGGTTCGCTTGTACTCGTCTCTCTGAGTCCTACCTGCCACGATCCTACGCCGTGACTTTTCCTAAACGCTCACTACCCTGGCTCTTTACCAACGCAGCTTTAGGTGGTTTGAAGCCTGCTCCTGCAAGCCAGCTCCGAGGGGCCCGCCCTCATCTTTTGTGCAGTTGCGCACACTTTATGAAAAAGTGCGCTCGTGGCGCACAACATTGAGAATATCCAGACTACGGTAAAACTACAGATATCATAATTTGCAGTTGTCGTCGCAAGTGAGTATCGATTTGGGTCTTTGTAAAATCATTTTCGTTCAGCGAAATCGGCTTTTTGAATTCTGTCATCGACCCTCGTCATCTTTTCTCTGTTTTCTGCCATCTGTCTTCTGACTTCTGTCAACTGCCCTCTGTCCTCTGTCCTCTGACATCTGTTTCTTGACACCCCACAATGCATCGCGCAGGCCTGACATGCGCTCTATTTTTCGGGCAACGGCACTGCGGATAATCGAACGATTTCCCCAGATGTGAATTTTCTTCCGGGCACGGGTCAGGGCCGTGTAGATAAGTTCACGGGTTAAAATAGAAAAATCTTGGTCCGGCAGTATGAAAAGCACTTCATCAAATTCGGAGCCCTGGCTTTTATGAACCGTCATAGCAAAGACAGTTTCGTGTTCCGGAAGCTGGTAGGTCTGGAAACGGCGAACACCTCCGGTATCTTCCGGGAAGTACACAAACGGTTCCCTGTCTTTGGAATCGGCTTCCGGCATGGTGATACCGATGTCACCATTGAATAATCCAAGTTGGTAATTGTTGCGGGTAATCAACACGGGCCGGCCGGCATACCATGGGTTTTCCGCCAGGGGATCCAACTGTATCAAATTCTGCCGGCTCAATACCTGTTCCGCCAGTTTATTGATGGCGCGAACCCCCAGTGGACCGATATTTAGGGCACACAATATTTTAAAACGCCTCAGCCGGTGCAGCGCCTCTGCGGGGTCCGTGGTTTTAAGATAGGACTGATAACCGGAAAGAATCTGTTGCGACAATGCCTCGATCAGACCTTGGTCGGCTTTCAATTGCTGCCAGTTGAGGGATTTTTCATCGGGGTTGTCGAGCATGGCAAATACCATCTCAACGTTTGCTCGGTTTACGGCCCGGCTTAACCCGCCGATGCCGCTGCCGGCTGCAAAACGGTAGCTTTTTTGTAGTACGATGATGGAGTCCTGCAGTCTGGATCCCTCATCAAATACTTGAACCACCTGGTCGACAGCTTCTCCGGTTAATTCTTTGATACGATCCATAAAGGAAACCGAAAAACCGTGCATCACATCCCGGTCGCAGATATCCCCCAGAACCGAACCTGCCTCGACTGAAGCCAGTTGGTCCTTGTCACCGATTAAAATCAAACGCGCATTTTCGGGGACCGCCTGAAATAGTTTGGTCATCAAGGCCAGATCGACCATTGAGGCTTCATCGACGACAACCACATCCGCCATTAAAGGATTATCGAGATCGTGGCGGAAATATGGGGACCCTGTTATGGGTTTGAGCATCCGATGAATGGTGGATACTTCTGAAGGAATCGCCTCTTTTACCGAATCATCGCAATTCATGCGGTCCTTGGCCGGTTCAAGAGACTCCTTTAATCTGGCGGCGGCTTTGCCGGTGGGTGCTGCCAGATAAATTTGAAGCATATGTCCGGGCACCTGCTCCAGCAAAAGCGCCAAAACCTTGGTGACCGTAAATGTTTTTCCGGTTCCCGGCCCGCCGGTGATAACGCTAAAATGCCTTAAGCTGGCGACCGCTGCAGCAATTTTTTGCCAGTTAATCCCCTGCCCTTCGATTCTTGGAAACAACCGATCCAGACTACGTTTTAGTCGCTGAGAATCCAGGTCCTCAATATTTTTGCGGATTCTTTTATCGATCGAATTTGAAAGTGTATTTTCATAATCCCAGTATCGATACAGATAGAGACGGTTTTTAGCATCCAGGATTAATGGGCAGATCTCACCCGGTCGGCCAACAGCCGGACTGGCTGTCAGTTTTTCAAGCCAGACATCAAGTTCAGGGCATTCGATGGGCTTCTTGAAGTGCTTCGCACCGGTGAGCAGATTACCGGCGGCCGTGTCGAGGTTCAGGCAGATATCGCCGGTGCCGGTCGCATGGCTAACCAGGGCAGCTGCCAAAAATATATCCGGATCATTATCCGGCGAAAAGCCGGTGATAAATTGTGCAAAATGAATATCGATCTCGGACAGCAGGCCTTTTTGTAGAAGACTTTTTACTGTATTCTTATCAATCATTTGGAATTTAAGATTTTATATATAACAATATATTATATAATAACAGTTTGTTATTTATTTTAATTAATGTATAACTTAAATCTTTAAAAAGCCTGGAATCAGTGCTTTTCCCAAAGCATTAATGAGTGCGGGTTGCGGAAGGTCATGAAAAACTCCATATTGCGGGCCGCGACGGCTGTCGACTCCCCTGATAAATATATAGAAGACACCGCCAAAATCAGATTCATATCGAAAACCGGGGTGACGCAGGCGCAGATATTGGGATAGCGCCAGCACATATAGATGGTACTGCAGGATGTAGTAATTTTCCTGCATCGCGTATCCAAGCGCTTCCTGTCGATAGTCTTCAAGCTTCGGACCCAGATAGTTGGATTTCCAATCCACCAGATAGAATTGATCCTGGTGCTCAAAAATCAGGTCCATATAACCTTTCATGAAACCAGCGGTGGGACTGAAGATCAATTTTTGCAGCCGGCCTGGAAAATCCCCGATACCCACTATGCTGTCATATCGTTTGAAAATGGTTCGCAATTTTTGGGGAGTAATCGCATTGATCGGAAAGTAAAATTCCATCTCGTTGATTCGGTTTTCGAAAGCAATTGAAGATAGGACCAACTCCGGTTGGGTCGCTTTCAGAGAAACGTTCAGTACATGGGAAATCGTCTCAGAAATGATACCCTGCCAGGCGCTGTCAAAGCCATAGGCCTGGAGTGAGCTTTGAACCGGGCTGCTTAATGCTTGAGACGAACTGGATGTGTAATCCATTTGCTCAAATAGGTCATGAAAAAAATTTCCGGTGTGCGAACCTTTCGGAAACATAAAAATATCAGCGCGCTTACCTGGTTCCTGGGGTTGGATCCAATCTTCGGTCGTATCCGTTAGATGTTTGAACAGATTGGCAAAGGCATCTCGGTCTGGAAGATCAATGTCGGAAATCCGCTTTGAGACCAGCGACGAATAGCTTGAAATCTTCCAGGTGTGGTCAATTTTACCTGAAAATTTTCGACAGGCCAATGCCTCAGCGCTGTCCGGCGGTTCAAAAAAGTTGCGATCCGAAGGCTCTGGCAAGGAAACAACCTCAATGCATCCCTGTGATTTTTTTACCAGTCGTTTTAAATCCTCAACCCGATTCTCATCTGATTTTCCGCCAACGTGTTTCTTCAATCCGGCAACTATATCTTCAGTTCGGTAATCGGTTTGAAGGCCCTCGGAAGTGTGCAGCAGATAAGCAAGGGCTGAAGAATCGGCGGTATTGATGCGTCCCCAGGCAACATAGCATTTCGATTTTGCACGCGTCAGCGCGACATATAACAGCCGGATATTTTCGGCCAGCAGTTCATTCTGTGCGTGTATGATATTCAAGGCCCGGGAATCCGAGCCCAGATCCAGTGTCAGGCGCTGGTCACCATCGGGTTGATGAAAAAGAATCTCGTTGTCTTTTAAAAATGAACCCTCCCATCCATAGGGGCAAAACACCACCGGGTATTCAAGGCCCTTGCTCTTATGAATGGTCACAATTTTTACAGCCCTTTCATCACTCTCCAATCGCAGCTGATGTTCTTCAAGACGCGGCGATTGAGGGTCGCGTTGCTCTGCCAGCCGCTTTAAAACACCGGCAATGCCTAAATTCCTCTGCGTGGATTCTTGATGAAGGATCTCAGCCAGGTGGAGCACGTTGGTTAACCGGCGTTCACCATCCGGAAAGGACAAAAGACGTTGCCTGATCTTTTCGCGGGCCAACATCATTTGGAACATGCGCATAAATCCGGATCGTTGCCACACCCGAAAATATTCTCGAATTCGTGCCAGTCGATTTTCCCACTGCCGGGCGTCGCGTTGCAAAGATAGAAGATCTTCGCCCTTGGCACCCATCATATCCATTGTCAGGGCAGCTCTGAGATAGCGCATGTTATCCGGCTCAGCAATACTGAGTAAAACTTTTTCAATCTCCATGGCTTCATGGGAATCAAAGATATTGCCGGTGCTGTAAAGAACCGATGGAAGGCCTCTGGCGGATAACCGGACTTTTACAAGCTGAGCCTGTCGGTTTGTTCGAACCAGAACAGCAATATCACCCGGCAGCCAGGGTTCGGATTCTGCGGTTACAATTCGGCAGATCTCTTCAGCCACCGCTCCGGCGATCAATCCTTCGGCTTCGGTTTTGTTGATGGGCTTATGCTGATCTGAATGGGCCCTGGAATCCAAATGCCATAGCGTCAAAGGTGTTTTGTTTGCTTTCGAAGCAATTGAATGTTTATATCCCGAGCTTGCATTTTCAAAGGGAATCTCTTCAAAAAGAAACGGGTTTTTCACATTTGAAAAAATAGTATTAACAGCATTGATCAGAAGCGGTTCAGACCGCCAGTTTTCGGTGAGCGTAAATTTAGCCTCGGCATGCCGGGCGGCTTTTATGTAAGAAAAAATGTCCGCCCCGCGGAAGCTGTAAATTGCCTGTTTAGGGTCACCGATCATAAACAGCAGGTTGTCTTTGGCTGAAAAAAGTCTTGAGAAAATTTCATATTGAACACTGTCCGTATCCTGAAATTCATCTACCAGAGCGGCCTTGTATCTTTGGCGGATAGCTTCCGCAAGCGGGTTACCCTTTTGCGCCGTCAGTGCCTTTTTTACAAGAACAAGCAAATCATCGAAGAATTGAACGTTTTTTGCAGCCTTTCTCTCCATTAGTTCTGACGATGCGTAAGCAAACAACTGGGTTTTAAGGTAAACAAGGTAGTTTTCCATTTCGGCTTCCAGCTCGGCTGCTTGGCGGTATACTTCATCACAGGCAATGAAAAAATCATGTGAGGGCGGTGGCTGGTTTTTTCTGACGGCCCTGTTTAATTGATGGGTCGTAAACTTTCCAAAATTCTTAAAAAGCGGAAAGCCCGTACTGTTCGCTACCACATATTTATCCATGTCATCGATCATGGATAATATTTTAATGTCCCTTTTTGTCATACCGGCGGCATTTTCAGCGGGTTTCAGGCTGCCGTATTGGGTGCCGCTCAACGCCGGGTCTTGCAAGGCTTGCATTACAGTTTTACGTGCATCGGGCCATTGATCTTTTAAACGTTGAAAAGCTGTGCGGAAAGCAGGGATATTTTTCAAAAGCGGCTTGCTGATCGCCGGAACAATTTTCATTTCGGCAGCTCTTAATTTACTCAGAAGCTGCCAGAAATAAGCGGGCCCTTTAATCTTCTGAGTAAAATAGCTGATAAATTCCAGCGGTGCGTTGTAAAAATTTTTCCGCCAGAAATCTTCGGCAACTTCCCGGACCCATTCGGTCTGTTCGGTTATAAGCTCTGTGTCGAACAAATTTGCGGTTTCAAATGCATGTTCATAAAGAATTCGGGCGCAGAATCCGTGAATGGTAAAAATGGGCGCTTTGTCAAATTCAACCAGCGCATCATGTATCAAATCAATGGATGCACCATGATCCGTTTGGCGTTGGAGCAGATCCATCAACAGATCGTCCTTGCTGGTTCCTCTGCGGAATGCTTTTTCAGCCTGCAGCAATTTGACCCGAATCCGATCTCGCAACTCTTCAGTGGCCGCTTTGGTAAATGTTACGACCAGAATCTGATCGATCAGGAGCCGTTTTTCCAGGATCAACCTTAAAAACAACCCTTCAATGGTGTAAGTTTTGCCCGTACCGGCACTGGCTTCAATCAGATTGATGCCTTCCAGGGGAGTGTTTACTAGATCGAGAGGTTGCACGTTAGATATACCTTTAATTTCTAGAAACCAGCGTTGGTAGCTTCCTGAAGGTGTCAGTTTTCGGATGTCAGAGGACAGAGGTCAGACGACAGAAGACAGATGGTAAAAGCTGGAGAATGAAGCTACCCTATCTGACTTCTGTTTTCTGTCTTCCGTCATCTGTTAGCTGACACCTGACACCTGAACACTGAAACCTAAATTCTGTTTAACCTGTAGATAAACGCCAGCACCTCCGCCACGGCACGATACAACTCCGGGGGAATTTCAGTTTCCAGATCGAGAGCTTCCAGTACCTGTACCAAATTTTTATCTTCATGCAGGGGAACGTTATGGGCCCGGGCAGCTTCAACAATTTTCTCGGCGATAAAGCCCCTGCCTTTGGCTGTGATTTTGGGCGCCGCGTCTTTGTCTTTGTTATATTTAAGCGCTACGGCTTTGGATTTCTTTTTCATCATTAAATCCTTAGATCGATCTGTTTATCACTGCCAAGATCTAAATCTTCGCGATGGAAATCCTGAATTTTTTTCTCTGAAACAACTGTTTTTAAAATTAAATAGTCAAATAAAGGATCCAATTGACCGCTGATCTCGTCAAGGTGTTCTTCAAATTTTATCTTGCGGGTATCATCATTAACAAAAAAAGTGATCGATAACTCTTTTTTTATAAGAAAAAAATCCGCACGGACTTCTCCGATTTTGTCCATATCCAGCAACAACGAAATCTTAAAACCGTTCTTTGGTCCATTTTTTTTCTTCTTGGGAAAATAGAATTTTAATTTGGCTTTTTGCTGATTTTCTTTTAAGGGAAGCGCGAAAGAAAAAACATTGTACGGATCCGGCAATTCATGCTTGTGGGCTGCACGGGTTTGTTGATTGAATATATCAGCCAGCAGCATATCCAGGCTGCCTTTAAAGCGCGAGAGGTTTTTGGTATTTAGGAGTTTAGCGCTTAAATCCGGAGTTTCCAGATATGCTTTGAGCATGAAAAGGACCGGCTTTAAATCTTTTGTCAGGATCTTATTTATCTCCGCTGCCCGAATCAGTTCTTTGGTTGATTCGCCTTCACCCTCAGGACGTTGAGCAAATTTATTAATGATGTCGGCAAACTTTTTTTCAAAGAAAAACCCCGCGTTTTCAATATATGATTTGAGAAATGGTAGCCACTTTGTCATGGGTTTGCTTAAATCAATTGATTCAAAATGAGTATTCAGAGCCGCCAATGCCCGGGTGATATGCTTCGGAGGCTGCTGGTTATCAGGAAGGTTTAAAATCTGACGGGCAGTTTGCTTAATGTCGGACTGAATTCTGTTAAATACGTCAAAGGAAAGGATTTCTAGCCGGCTGAAAACATTTTTGCGCGCGGAAGTATTTTGGGAATCGGGATCTATCAGTTGCAGACGAAGATGTCCGTCGGTGTCGGTGACTTTTACGAGTAGTTCGGCGCCTGGTTTAACGGGAAATTTTACTTCAGCCAGAGCACGAAATTTTCCAAGATCAACTAAAACGCGTTGGTCATCTTTGACTTCGATAATTTTTAAGTTAAAGACATCACCGGGCTTGACGATCTCCTGGATCCATACGGATCGATTCAGTCGGGGATCAAGAATCGCTTGTAAGAGCGAAGAAATATCCATATCTAAATCAGCCTGTTGATGAAGTAAAATTCAAAACACCTCTGAAATTATAAATAACCCTCGAGTACGAGTACGAGCAGGATTTATAATTTCATGTACATGGTTCATGGTTCTCGTCCTCGTCGTCGTAATTTACATGGTATCGAATAATCCTGCTATGTTTCGGTTTCTCGATTACGAGGACGAGTAGGATATATAATCTCACGTGCATGTTCATGCTTTTCGTCCTCGTCGTCGTACTCGTACTCGTCCTTGTTATTATCAAAAGTGCTTATTCCTCCTCTTCGGTGTAATAAACCCCTGGAATCCAGCTTTTACGAATTTTGGAAGTTTTATCCGGATCCCCTTCCGCTTTCGCTTCATCAAGAAACTTGAAATGATTCCATCCGACCCGAATCATATCATTGTGCTGTAATTTATGGCGCGTAATTTTCTCACCGTTTACAAAGGTACTATTGGTGCTCTTTAAATCTTCGATAAAATATTCTGGCGCACCACCGGATTGCGGATTATTTTTCACTTCAATGACGGCATGTGCCGAGCTGACCACCGTGTTATCGATAAAAATATCACTGTCCGGATCGCGCCCAATTCGCAGTGTGGGTTTATCTAATTTGAATTTATTAATTGCCACACCCTCGTGTAGCTGAACAACGATTGCCATAAGTATCTCCATTTGTTTCTGTTTAGATTTCCAGTTCTGTGTAATGCGCCAACACGGGTTTGAAAACTGTTTCAGAAATTTCCTGAAACGATTCATCAAGGGGGTCGTACGTTCTAAAACAAACATCATAGTAGGGATCATCTGAATCCCCTCTGACGAAATCACTGTTTACCCATTTTCTTTGCGCCGCTTTTAGAGCTGCTGTTTTCGATTTACCCTTGATCTGCTCCTGTTGAACATATTCCAGGGATGCGTTCGGGAAAAAATGCAGCGGCTTTTCCAATCCCCGTTTGAACAGATTTAGAAGATCCGTAAGAATTTTTTGATGGTGATCAACAGGATTCAATTGCCAGGCTGTATTTTTAAATATCAAAATGCTGGTCGGGGGCCGGTTCTGTGGCTTCATTTCACAAAGTGCTAAATGATAGATCCAGGATCTTAGAATATCTTGCGCCCGTTGTTTGGCATATCGTACATGGATCAGACCACGTTCGTAGATTTCCGGCAGCCGAACCTGCAGACTAAAGTCATTAATTTCGATTCGCGCTTCCGAGTGTTCGGCAATTTTTCTATTTTTAAAAGATTGAATTTTGCTGACAAAATGCTCAACATCAATACTCATTTCATTATAATGAAAAGTACCCACCTTTGCATGCGGAAGTTGTCCCATCGCGATTTGTACCGGTCTGTAAGCGTCAAGATCTCTGCCTTCCAACCTTGAACGCACCAGGTTTCGGCCTACCAGATATTTGTCCAGAAAATTTAATTCAAAATCTTCGCGTTTATCGGTTAGCGTCGCCGTCTTATCCAGATAAATGCCAAGGCGCTGCTGTAACAAAAATCTGGCTGGATTGCTAAAAAACCGACACAGGGTTTCAATATCAAGCTGATGCAACTCCGCTTTTTCCATTGGTGTCAGGGGAAGTTCGATGGTTAGCAATGGAGCGGGTTCTTCAAGTTTGCTTAAACATGCAGCGGCATCCCGGTTTTCTTTAGAATAACTAAAAAGCTTGGCATCATCTTTAAAATAATGCGGTGAAAACGCCTGCAGGCGGTGAAAAGTGACCACATGTTCCATGATGTCTTGGCCGTGCAGATCAAATCCCTGTTCAATAGTGTCCAGCAACTCACTGACAAGGACAGAGGGTGGAATACGGCTGTTGTCCTGAATGCTTTGCCCCACATAACTGATGTATAGTTTTTCGCGTGCCGAGATAATAGATTCCAAAAATAAGTATTTGTCGTCATTTCTGCGGGACCGGTCGCTGGGTTGCGGGTGTTTGGCAATTAAGTCAAAGGTTAAGGGTTGAAACTCGCGCGGAAACCTATCTGAATTCATGCCAACCAGGCAAACGACCTTAAAAGGAATACTGCGCATGGGCAGCATTGCGCAAAAGGTCACCCCGCCTGTCATAAACCCGGATCTGAAGCTCAAATTATCCAAACGTTGTCCCAGGTAAAACCGAATGGGCTCGAATTCGAGTTTTTCATCGAATCCGATCTCAGTTTGCCGATTGCTTAGGTCATCTATAATCTTTCGTAAACATTGTAATTCCCTTTGCGTTTCTTCGTCCGGCTGAAAAAAATCATCGAGTAGCTGTTTTAATACCGTGCACCACTGTTTCAGTTGTTTCGGGCGATTCAGCTTTTTGACGCATCGAAATACACAATCTGTAAACTCCAGAAATTTTCCGAAACTATGAATTTCATTGCCTTCAACTTTGTCGTAGGGCAAGATGCCGTCAAACATCCACTGATTCTTCCCCGGCATGGCGTAGCCTAATAGGAGCCGGTGTATTCCTGCCTGCCACGTATTTTCCGAAACTGCAGGGAGGCCCAATTTTTGACGACTGGTGCCATCAATGCCCCAGCGGATTCGGGTATCGCGGATCCAGCGTTCAATAGTTTCGATGTCGCTGATGTCTAACCCGAATTTTTCCTTAACGCCGGGTGATTCCAACAGCCGCATTACTCGCGCTGCGCTGACTCGGGATCCTTTTAGGTCCAGCAATGAAAAAAAACCATCAATCAGGAGGCTTTGACCCCGGGCGTTTTGATCCGCAATGCTAAACGGGATCCAAAGGCTCTCATCGGTTTGAGCTTCAAATACGGCCTGAATATACGGGGCATACACATCAATGTCCGGTGTCATCACCACGATATCTTTGGGCAGCAAGTGCGGGTCTTCATCGAACATTGCCAGCAGGTTATCACGCAATACTTCAATCTCGCGCATCGGGCTGTGACAGCAATGAATCTGAATCGAAGTATCCGAGCCGTCTAGACGAAACGGTGGCAGGGTCTCGGACGCAGACATGTGTTTGCTTTGATTCTCGATCGGATCGGCCGCTGCTTTGCGTTCGCGAAGATTCAAAATGTCAGATTGAATACAGGAAAGCAAATTCGTGCAATCCGGATCCTGGTAGATTTCCTGTATTTGAATGTCAAAATCGCTGATCACTGAGAAAAAGTCTTTGCCGTGAGTGCCCATGGATGCCAGCAGCCGGTTTCCTTCTTCCAGGTGAAGCTCTGTGCTCATATCCGCTGATGGAGGATATTTTTTCCTGATTCGCTGCATCTGCCTTTCTGAAACAATATTGCTCCAGTATTCGCGGCAGGGATTTAGAAGAAATAAATTCATGTCGACAAGCTGCGACAGGGCCGCAAAAGCCTCTATATGGAAGAGTGGCAGATACGATATGCCGAATACGAATATGCGTTGCGGCAGGTTTATCATTTGATGCGGGTCGGATTTTAATTTTTTAATCAAATCACGCTGCAGCCTGGCGCGGTGATAGTTTTTCTGGTCTTTGACAAGTTGTCTCCAAAGATGAGCCTGCCATTTATCCCCGGGATGCTCATTTTTTGTGCCCTGCTTGTCTTGTTCCCATCGAAATATCATTTCCGGCCGAAATACCTGATATTGATCATATATATCGGCCAATTTGCTTGAAAGCTGTAACCGCTTGAGGTGAGTGGCATCATTGGCGAGGTAGGCTTTCAGATGCTTAAATCCTTTCTGCCGGGTGCAGTCCGGGAGCTTTTTCATAATTTTGAACATCAAAACATCCGGATCGAAAGGCGACAACTCCGGAAAATCCGGCATCATCTGTCTGGCGATTTCTTCCAAAAATGAATTGGGAAATGGAAACTGAACATTGGCGCAAATGCCGTTATGTTTCGCAAGTTCCAGAGATACCCATCGCTCCATGCCTGTGCTCTGAACCACTATAATCTCCTCATCAAAAGGTGATGACACAGGCGTTTTCACCAGCTGAGCCAGTTGCTCTGCAAGAATCTCAAGTTTGTTGCTGGTAAAAATGTTCAGGCCGGGCATAGGTCAATTCCATAATGAAAGGTGTCTAACCGATAAACCGATTCAAAAATCGGTAAAAACGCATTTGCCAATATGCAATGTTTACCGGGATCAACAATCGCGGATCGAAATTGGGATTTTTTATTTTAGCCATGGCAGATAGATAATTCACGTGCTGAGCAACCGATAGCGGACAACCTCTGGCATGAATATATCGTGATCTGCGTTTCAACAAAGAATGCACAATGGCAGTTGCTGTTTTTAATAGCATGTCGTTTGTGCTTGATTTTTTCGCGTCCACATCATCGGCGGTTTTATAGCTGCTTTCAATTTTAACGGATTCACCATCGATGTCACCCTCCCAGCTGGTGCAGTTGCCCGCGAAGATCACCCGTTCGCCTTTGGCTAAATTCAACGGCCCATCAACCTTGCCGACGACATAGCGTACTTTTTGCATCTGTTTATCGACGTCCGGGTTAAATCCGCGAAATATGTGTATGGCTTCCTGCAAGGCACCCGGGCATCCACCGCGGCAATAATCCAATGAATGCCCTTCCGGAAACTTTCCCACCGTACATGACAGATTACGGGTTCCGCTGAAATAGTTATCAATGCGTTCAACGCAAAATTTAAAATTTTCAGTACGTTTTTGGACCTCTTCCAGGGGATAATTCCCGCCGACATCGATCTGATCTAACGCCATCGGGCCAAAGCCTCTTTGAGAAGCATATTTCAGGTGTGTTAAATCATTTGGATTTATCCGCACCATGTGGCATCCGACGGTGTCAACAGCACATGAATTGGTTCCCATTACAATGGCGCCCAGTAAAAACGGCGTCGGCGTGAGCATCATTTTCTGACCGGCCACAATTCCATCGATGGCAATAAATTTCGGCTGGATCACTTCCTGTAAATCAGCGATTTTATGCTCCAGAAACTGATTATGATCAATTAATCGATGGCGGTCATCCTGAAGACCGATAAAATTTTTAAGACTCAGGGTCAACCGGCACCAGGGATGGGCTTTAAACTTGGGCAGATTAATCAGAAACTCACAGCGTTTGATGGGTTTGGGGATATACAGGGTCTTTCGAATCGCCTGGGGGATCTTTAGCTGAACAGGCACATGTTTGGATTCGTCAAAATAATAAGCCTTGATGCCGTGCTTATCTATGACTTCCAGGTAGCCGGCATTTTTAAAATTATAACGGGTGGGCACGGTGATGCCGGATCGTTCACCGACAGCAATCTCTTTAACGGATTCAGCCCGGGATTTAACCGCTGCCACAACCCCATCTAAAAACTCCCCGCGCGTATAAGCATTGGGAAAAATTTGCGGATGGGCCAGTACCACATTGGGCTTTAAAAGAATCCTGCCTCTGGGTGTGACCCGCAATTCTTCCATGCCCTCTTTGATAATGCCGGCAATTCGATCGGGATCGTATCCATCGCATCGCATGATGAGGACTTTGTGTTTATGATCCAATACGCAATCCTTCGCGGGTTCAGGCATTTGGTCAGCGGGAACAGGACATCTATACTCGCATCATAAGCGCTGAGTGCCTGCTTTGTCAATATGTTCAAGTGACTGAAATTCAATAAAAAAATTATTAAGTTCGATGCGCAATTCACTTTGAAATCGTCAACGATTCAAGCAAGTTGAATGTCCATCGTA